>Ga0070698_100000808_pt1 | contig 34171 bp, 21 predicted proteins | sample KBSK1502metaG_FD_65477 | JGI IMG/M metagenome (GOLD analysis project Ga0070698, IMG submission 65477) | Corn, switchgrass and miscanthus rhizosphere microbial communities from Kellogg Biological Station, Michigan, USA - KBS K1-50-2 metaG | ecosystem: Host-associated > Plants > Roots >... | reverse complement strand
GCTGCATCCAGGTGTAACTCGTATTGCGGACGATCCCCAGCAGCCAGGCGCGCCCATCGTCCCCATGAAATCCGCCGAAGAACCTGAAGGCGCGCAGATAGGCCTCCTGCACCACATCTTCGGCGTCCGCGTCATTGCGCGTCAGCCAGCGCGCCAGGTTATAGGCGGCGTCGAGGTGGGGCAAGATTGCTGTCTCAAAACTGGCGAGTTTGTTTTGCCCTGGCAATCTGTCTTCCTGCTTACTTCACATGATCAATTGTAAGACCGTTTCTCGGGCTCTTTTATTCCCGGCTTCTTTCAATCTTAGCTGGGAATATTGGTCATGGAAAACCAGTAACAGGAATGTAAAGGCCGCGTGAACTGAGCAACCGTATGGAAGAAGCATTTCAAAATCAATTTAGAATTTAGTCGAAAGCTGCAGGAATATTTTCGAAGCCCGCTTGGTATGGCTATTAGTGGATGTTCGGAATGTCGGTAGCTTTTAGTTTTGGAGGACACAAATGAGCAAATTTGACAGGCGCGGCTTCATAAAACTCGCGGGATTAGGCGGAGGGATCGTTTTCGCTTCGAGTTTAAGCCGGGGGTTTGGTCTTAATGCCCTCGGCTCTGTCGTCGATTACGCAAATGCAAAAGTTGAAAACGACTTTTACTTCGTCCAGCTTTCGGATACGCATTGGGGTTTTGCCGGCCCTAAGGTGAATCCGGATGCCGAAGGCACGCTTAAGAAAGCGGTCCAAGTTGTGAACAGTTTGGAAGTGCAACCGGACTTCATAGTCTTTACCGGCGACCTCACGCACACCACCGACGACGTGCAAGTTCGCAAAGACCGTATGTCGCAGTTCAAAGAAATCGTGAGCGGGTTGAAAGTTCCGACGGTGCATTTCATGGCGGGTGAGCACGACGCGTCACTCGATCGGGGTGATGCGTATCAGGAGGCATTCGGAAAACTCAATTACACCTTTGACCACAAGGGCGTGCACTTCATTGTGATCGACAACGTCTCTGATCCGGGGGCCGTTGTCGGCGATTCGCAGCTCAACTGGCTGAAGGCAGACTTGAAACAACAGAAGACTGATGCACGCATTGTGGTGCTGACGCACCGGCCGTTGTTCGATTTGTATCCCGATTGGGATTGGTCAACGAAGGACGGCGCGGCGGTAATCGATGCCTTCATGCCACACAAGAATGTGACCGTGTTCTACGGGCACATCCACCAGGAGAACCACCACATGACGGGTCACATCGCCCATCACTCGGCCAAGTCGCTGATGTTTCCTTTGCCGGCGCCGGGTTCGGTGCCGAAGAAAGCGCCGGTGCCGTGGGACGCGAGCGCGCCGTATAAAGGTCTGGGCCTCAGGAGTATCGAAGCCGGACCCACACAAGCCAAGTATGAGATCAAAGAACTCAATGTTACTGGAGGATGAACTAATGAATCTAAAGAAAAGAGTCTTAATAACAGTCGCTTTGCTGGCGAGTGCGCTCCTGTCGGGCTTAGTTGTTTACACCAGAGCGAATGCGGTGCCAGCCGAGAGAGTAATTCACATCACGGCCAAGAAGTTCGACTTCAGCCCTGACTCAATCACCTTGAAGAAAGGCGAGCCGGTAGTGTTCGAAATATCGTCCGCGGATCGCGAACATGGATTCAATCTTCGGGCTTTCGGTGTTCGTACTAACGTGTCGCCGGGAAAAGTTACTCGCGTTCGATTCACGCCGGACAAGACAGGAAAGTTCACCTTTTCATGCGATGTGTTCTGCGGCGATGGCCACGAAGAGATGACGGGCACAGTGGTGGTCACTGAATGAATACGCAGTCAGTACCGGGAGCGGTAGCGACCGGGTCTCAATCCACGCCACGGCCGAGTTTGTCATCAAGTAACCCGGTCGCTACCGCTCCCGGTACTGACCTTATCGCCAGGAGCCAATCAAAGTAACATGAGAAAAATCCTCTTAGGTGCGGTTTTGACACTAGCGTTGCTGCTGTTGGCAGCTCTTGCGGTAACGCGGCTTGGCTTGACGCCGGTAAGCGCAGACGGGCCACATTCAAATCTCGAAGCTCGGATCATGCCCGCAGTGCTTCACGCTTCTATTGTCCGTCATGCCTCTGGAGAAACGAATCCATTGCCGCTCAACGAAGACAACTTGAAGGCGGGAGTCGATACCTACAAGACGATGTGTGCCCGGTGCCACAGCACGCCCGGCGGCAACCCAAGTATGTACGGACGATCGTTTTATCCCCCGGCGCCGCAACTTCCCGAAGGAATGTCACAGTACACGGATGCGCAACTCTTCTGGCTCATAAAGCACGGTATAAGGAACACCGGAATGCCGGCGTGGTCAGGTATGCTTTCAGATGATGAGATCTGGCAAATCGTAGGTCTGCTTAAGAACTCACAAGATCTGCCGCCGTCAGTTGAAGACGAATGGGGGCAAACAATCAAGACAGGGAAATGAGAACGGTCGAAACGATGTGAGCCAGTGTTCATGCGGCTCGCGGTCGCCAAAGGATCGCTTCGGCGGGCTTCGTATCAACACGTTACCACCACCCGTCTTAGCCGATCGCGCTAAGGCCGATCCGATCGCTTATCGATTGAAGCGTCTCAACAAGGACGCAGACAAATTCCGCGCGGTGCTCACACTGCTTTACCATCTCACCGGTAAGCGTTATCGTTCGCTGCCATTAGTTGATCTCTAATTCGGAACCAATATTGTCCAGAAGGTCGATGAATTGGAGAAGGTCGAAACTCTAATTAGATTCTGATAGTTCATTTAGCTCAATACCGTGTAAGATTCTGACCATGATAAGACTTGGTTTCAGATTCAGTTGTGCCAGCTTTGTCTTGCTCTCTGTTGTTTCCATAGCTGTAGCGCAGGCGAATGAGCCGAAACTTACAGTTGGTGGATCAGTGCCGCAACCGCAACGGTTGACTGCTGCGAGCCTCAGTAAACTTCCGCGAGTGACGGTTAAAGCGAAAGACCACTCTGGAAAAGAGTCCACTTTCGAAGGTGTTTCCCTGGTCGAGGTTCTAAAGCTTGCTGGCGTGCAGTTTGGCGAGAGCTTACGTGGCAAGCGCTTACAGGAGTTTCTTGTGGTCGAAGCAGCCGATGGCTACAAAGCCGTTTTTGCCTTGCCTGAAATCGATCCTGCCTTCACCGATCGAGTGATCATACTCGCCGACCGTCGCGACGGAATGCGGCTGACCGATAAAGAAGGACCATGGCAAATAGTTGTGCCAGGTGAAAAGCGGCAAGCACGATGGGTCAGGCAAGTAGTGGCGCTGACGGTACGGACGACGTCATAGCGCCTCGGTAAAATGGCAGAGTCTGATCCCTGATCGCGTCAAAAACACGACCGTCCCGCAAAACGTCCCCCAAAATTCGCTCTCCGCAACTGTCAGCCTCCAGGGATGACACTCGCAACGGATTTTAAGAACGTTGGCTGAAAGTGCGCGATTGGTTCAGGAACCAAGTCCGCGAAGGTTGATCCTATCTCATCGGTGTAAGATGATGCGTTCCATATCCTGGACTTGCGGCGAAAGGAATCGTGAATCATGAACCTCAGACGAGTTTTGTTTACCAGCTTATTATTACTGTCCGTCCTCTGTTGCTTGCCGGCATTTGCAGTCGCGCAAAATTCCGCGACCATACTCACCGGCGCGGAACTGAATCAGGTCGTGCCGCCGGGATTCTATTTCCAGGGGCTCAGCGCGCCGACGCAGATGCGGAACTCTGCAGCCGCGCGTTTCGGAAGCAAGCGTTTCGTGATCACTGGTCTGGTCGATACGTCCGGATACGCTGCCGACGTGCGCGCAAAATATGAAGGGTTCTTCATAACGGATTCACCGATCTCGATCAATGGCTCCGACCTCGGCACGGGAGCCTACGGATTTGGTTTTAGCAGTGACGGGAAGATGCAGATTCTCGATCTGGCAGGGAATCAAATTCTCTCGATCGCAACCACGAAAGACACCGCGCTTCAAAGACCACGGCCATTGATGATGACGAAGAGCGGCGATGGCGTCCGATTGTACAGTGGTAAAGATTACGTGACTGTGGTTGTGAAGTGAGCGGGCCAGAAGCCCGACCGTGAGGAGGAGCAGGTAACGGATGGGTGCTCTTGAAGGTACCCACGCGAGATGCTCGTGCGGGAAACCCGCCCCGGCGGTTCTGAACTCGTCAAAACGTCGCGTCGCTACGCGCCTCGGTTAGATTGTCTTCGTTGGTTCGTGTCATCCTTGCTCGAATATGAAATCGCCGGCCTTCGTGATTTTCTTTGCCCTCTTCTTTTCGTGCGCAATTGCCGGCGCGGAACTGATCAAATCGTCGACCGCTATTTCCTCAATCGAGGCCGGCGCCTTATCGGCTCAATCCGCATTTGAAAAAAGCGAAGCCGCTTATCGCGCTAACAACATTGGTGTGGCCCTGCTCGAGCAGTACAAGGCTAAGGAGGCGGCCGGCTCTTTCACTCGCGCGCTGAAAATCAAACCGGATCTGACAATCGCCCGGATCAACCTGAGCATTGCGCTCTACTATTTGCCGGATCCTGACGGCGCCAAGCGTGAAGCAGAGAAAGCGCTGAGTCAGGATCCGAACCGCCCACAACCGCATTATATCCTCGGCCTAATCGCTCGCTCGCAAAATCAATTCGATGAAGCAATCGCCGAATTTCAAAAAGTCCTGGAGATCGATCCGGATGACGTTGGTTCGAATATCAATCTAGGGCAGATATTCACCCAACAGAAAAAGTACGCGGAAGCGATCGCGGCTTTCCGTAAAGCAATTGCCGTTGAGCCCTACAACGAAACCGCGCTCTACAACCTGGGAATTCTGCTGACGCGCACTGGTGATAAAGCCGAATCCCAGCGCGTGTTAAAGAAGTTTCAGGAGTTCAAGGAGAGCGGAGCCGGAACCGCGATCGGAACAAATTATCTCGAAGGCGGACACTACGCGGAAGCGGTAGTGTCAACTGGAATCGAGCCTGAGCTGGTGGATAAGCGCACGCCCGACGTAGGCTTCACTGATGTTACTGAAGCGTCCTTGCCGCGATTTAGCAACCTAAAGATTCCGCAGAGTCAGATGCTCGGACAATCGGGTGGCGACGCAGCTTTGTTTGATTTCGATGGGGATGGTGATCTCGATCTAATCGAAGTTGCCGGTCGGTCGCAGCGTCTGTTGCGCAATGATGGTGGAAAATTTACCGATGTGACTCAGGGGTCCGGCGATCTGGCGAAGGACGTTGAGGGGGTGGCGATGGCCGTCGTCGCCGGCGATTTCGATAATGACGGCCGTCCAGATCTGTTCGTGTTGCGATATGGCAAAAGCAGTCTTTATCGCAATTACGGCGGCGGACACTTTTCAGATGTAAGCGCTGCCGCAAAAATTCCTGATTACAAATATCTGTCAACGTCGGTCGCGTTCGTCGACTATGACCATGATGGAGATCTCGACATCATCATCGGCGGCGGAGAGGATGTTACGGACGCCCTGAAAACTGAGCAGTCGCTGGCAGAACATCCGCCCAAGGTTTTGTACACCATAGGCATGAGTTCACCTCCGGCGCCGGGCATGCTCTTACGCAATAACGGTGACGGCACCTTCACCGATCAGACTGCTACCGCGCATTTAGCCGTGGCCGGCGGCATGTCAAGGGTTGTACCAACAGACTTTGACAATCGGCGTGACGTTGATCTGCTTAGCACCGGCGGAAACAAAGTTACGCTGTGGCGCAACATGCGCGATGGCACTTTCAAGGATGTCGCCGCCGATGCCGGCTTGGGGGCCAAAGAACTGAAAGGAATGAGCAGCGTTGCTGTGGGAGACGTAAACAAAGACGGTTATCCGGATTTCTTTTTTGGTGAGAGCGCCTGGGCTGGCTATTTTGCGATGAGTGATGGCAAAGGAGGCTTTCAGCTAAAGCGAGGGCCGGGTGAACTTACCGTAGAACCTAATTCGCAAACAGCGCAATTCAACAACGCCTCTCAATTAATCGACTATGACAACGATGGACTACTCGATCTGGTGACAGCGGTGACCACCAATGATAACGGCGTCGTAATGAAGCTGCGCGTGTGGCGTAATACGGGCAACGGCTGGACTGATGTAAGCGACAAAGTTGCGCCCCATATCAAGGTTAAAGTGCCGGCTATTATAGAAGGCCCAGGCAGACGCCTGTTAATTGCCGGCGACATCGACGGAGACGGCGATACCGATTTGATCTTCGGCACGATCGCCGGTGGTCTGAGAGTCGCGCGCAACGACGGCGGCAACAAAAATCATTCCGTCAAGATCGATCTGCACGGCCGCATCAGCAACAAGAGCGCGGTCGAAGCGAAGGTCGAAATGCGTGCAGGCAGCCTCTATCAGAAGCTGGAAACTTACTCGGCATCACCAGCGCCCGCGCCTGCTGATGTAATTTTTGGTTTGGGTAAGCGCGAAAAGCCGGATGCCGTACGCGTGCTCTGGCCGGCGGGAATCGTGCAGGCGGAAACTGAATTTGCCGCTCAACCGGAAATCACGAACTTTATCTCTTTGAAGATCACAGAGCTCGATCGCAAGCCCTCATCGTGCCCTTATTTATATACCTGGAACGGTGAGCGCTTTGAATTCGTCACTGATTTTATGGGCGGCGGTGAGATGGGTTATCTCGAAGAACCCGGCCGCTATAACCAGCCCGATCCCGATGAGTACGTGCTTATCCGTAGCGATCAATTGAAAGAAAAAGACGGCCGCTATGAATTGCGAGTTACCAACGAGCTTGAGGAGTCGATGTTTGTCGATCGTCTGCAATTGATCGCGGTGGCACATCCTGAGGGTGCGGAGGTATATCCGAACGAAGGCATGAGCGACCCGCCGAAACCATTCAAGCTCTTTGTTACGCATAACGCGCGCCCGCCGCTGAGTGCGACTGATGATCATGGAAATGACGTCCTCGATCTAATCTCGAAAATGGATCGCCGCTGGCCCGGTGATTTCAAGCTCGATCGGATTCGAGGTTATGCGGATGAGCACACGCTGACAATGAAGCTTGCTGATGGCCCGGAGAGTCGGGCGGTTCTGCTAATGACCGGCTGGACGGATTACGCCTGGTCCAGCGACAACGTTGCCGCCTCGCAGTCGAAGAAAGAGATGACTCCTCCTGCACTTCAGGTCAAGGATGGAACGGGGAACTGGCGCACGGTGATCGAAGACATTGGAATTCCGGTGGGCCGGCCACAGACGGTAACTGTTGATCTCACCGGAAAATTTCTCTCGGCTGATCGCGAGGTTCGCCTCGTCACAAACATGCGCATCTATTGGGATCAGATTCTGGTCGACATGTCCGATGGAAAAGCACTGGTGCAAATCAATCGGCTCGACCCGGCTCGCGCCGATCTACGTTGGCGAGGTTTCTCGGCCGAGGTGACGCCGGACGGCCGCGAACCATTTGGCTACGATTATCGCCGCGTATCCTTTACTTCTCCCTGGAAAGTAATGACTGGGCGCTACACGCGCGAAGGTGACGTGCGCGAACTACTTTTAAGAAGCGATGACATGTTTGTAGTTAGCCGGCCGGGAGATGAGATTAGTCTTTCATTCGATGTGAAAGCGTTGCCGCCTTTGCCTGCTGGTTGGACGCGCACGTTCCTGCTGTACGCCGACGGCTTCAGCAAAGAGATGGACATCAACTCGGCCAGTCCGGACCAGCTCGCACCGCTGCCGTTTCATGGGATGAGCCGCTATCCTTATCCAGCGACTGAGCATTATCCGTTGACGGACGAGCGTCGAAGATATCTGGAGAGATACAATACGAGGATAGTTACTTCAGCGGTGCCGTCGATTGGTGCGGTGCTGAGTCGATAATTTATCCACAGATTACGCAGATTACACAGATTAGAAAATCGGACGCTCGAATCAACGACGAGCTTAGATATCTTGGTTCTTCATGATTCATGTAATCTGTGTAATCTGCGTAATCTGTGGATAAGTCTCAGGTGAAGATGGAACATATTAGATACTCAGTGGCGTGTTGCCAAACAGACATGCCGAATCCAATCGAGCGCAAGGCGATGCGGGCGAATACCGATCGCATGCTCTCGATGATCGATTCAGCCGTTGCAGGTGCGGCGCCGTTTCTGCCGGTAAGGCTGGTGGTCTTTCCGGAGTTCGCGCATTCGGCGCCAGTTTTTGAAACGGCTAAGGAGCTGCTGGAGAAACTCGCCGTCGAAATCCCAAACGAGCACATTGAACTTTTGCAGCTAAAAGCGCGCGAACATGACATCTATATTCAAAGCGGGTCGATGCTGGAAATTGATCCTAAATGGCCGGGGCATGTTTTCAATGCGACTTGCTTGATTGGTCCAGAGGGTCTGCTTTACAAGTATCGAAAAGTAAACACATGGATTCCGTACGAAGTACATACCAGTCCGCACGATCTCGAAGGTTACGATGAGCCGCTCTTCCCGGTAGCAGATACGCCAATCGGCCGCATCGGTTGTGCCATCTGTTACGACTGGTTGTTTCCCGAAGCGATGCGCCAGCTGGCGGCGAACGGCGCGGAAGTTATGGTGCGCGTTTCCGCGTACATGGACCCGTGGGGCGCGACTGAGCCGATGGCCTGGTGGACCGTGATTAATCGCGCGCGCGCGATTGAGAACATCGCTTACGTTGCCGCTGCGAACCAGGGAGCCAGTCTGAAACACTATCCGCCATATTCGTGGCCGGGCGGCAGTCAGATAGTGGACTATGATGGGCGGCTTTTGGCGGAAGCTTCGCCGGGACCCGGCGAACGAATCGTAATGGCGCCGCTCGATATTTCTGCACTGCGGCACGAACGCGCCTCGCGTCGTGGCCACTACATGATGTCGCACCTGCGCACGGAAGCCTATCCCGTTTATCAGGAACATCAGTATCCACCAACAATTGCTGATGATAACGCGCAGCTTTCTTACGAAAAGAACAATCAGCTGATTGATGAAGCCAAGGCGCGGCTGAAGCGGTAATGCTGATTTGACAGGTGTCAGAGTACCAACCTTAGTTGGGCTTTCTGATCGTCCCTAAAAACTCCGACTAAAGTCGGTACTCTAACGCCGCTATAGAACCTAACACCTTGCCGCAAAGGAATTCGATTGACACGCCCGAAGCGGATGCGTATTTTCGGCATGTCTCCGCGCCAGGAAATGCCGCCAAATCCCGTCGCGAGATTTTGTTTCTCCATTCATGTCAGGAACACTGTTGATTCAACAAATAGCATGAAGTCTTATCATTTCTTAAAAGCCGTTGGGCCAATCGTGGTTTTCTGTCTGCTGAATTGTCTGCCTCTCTTTGGTCAAACGAAATCCGAACAGCAAGGCGCGGGCGGAGTCGTGACCGGAACAGCGATTAACTACACTTCGAGACGGACCACCGGCATTACCGATCCGAAAGCCCCCGTGGTTTTCGAAGACGCTACGGGCAAGACAGCCCTGGCGAACTTCAAACATCACTCGGGCACGCCGGCGAAAGACTACATTTTCGAAGTGCCGTCGGGTGGCGTGGCGATCTTTGATTATGACGGGGATGGTCTTCCGGACATTTATCTGCTGAACGGATCGACTCTGCCGGCTGTGCAGGGAAAAGAAAAACCACCGCGCGCCGCGCTCTATCACAATTTGGGAAATTGGAAGTTCGAAGACGTGACCGATAAAGCCGGCGTCGCCAACGAGCGTTGGGGAATGGGTGTGGCCGTCGGCGATTACGACAACGACGGCCGGGCGGATCTCTACGTGACGAACTTTGGGGTCTCGCGTCTCTATCACAACAACGGCGACGGCACGTTTACGGATGTGGCGGAAAAGCTCGGCGTGGCGCGCAAAGGTTGGAGCACCGGCGCCACCTGGGGAGACTATGACGGCGACGGCCGATTGGATCTTTTCGTACCGGGTTATGTCGAAATAGATCTGGACAATTTGCCGCGCAGCCCCGCCGAGGCGAGCAAGCCTTCGGGTGTGGGCCAAAACTTCTGTCAATTTCGTGGTGCTCCGGTCATGTGCGGACCGCGCGGGCTGACCGGCGAGAGCGACACGCTCTATCATCAAAAGCCGGACGGGACTTTCGAAGATCTCAGCGTGAAAGCCGGCGTCAATGATCCGCAAAAGTACTATGGATTCTCCTCCGCCTTTGTGCAGGCGAACGAGGACCACAAGCTCGATCTGATCGTGGTGAACGACTCGACGCCGAAGCAGTTATATATCAATAAAGGCGACGGGACTTTTGAAGAAGTTGGTTACCCGTCGGGTGTGGCCCTCAACGAAAACGGACGAGAGCAGGCGGGGATGGGAATTGCGATCGGTGATTACGACAACTCCGGGCGGATCAGTTTCCAGGTCACGAATTTCTCGGACGATTCGAATGTGCTGTATCACAATGACGGCGATTCGAATTTCACTGACGTGACGTATTTCGCCGGACTGGGCGAAATCACTCTTCCATTTCTTGGTTGGGGCACCAGCTTCCTTGATTATGACAATGACGGTTGGTTGGATCTGATCGTGGCGAACGGGCATGTTTACCCCGTCGTCGACAATAATCAATGGGGCACCAGCTATGCTCAGCAACCTCTGCTTTTTCGCAATCTGAAGAACGGCAAGTTCGAACGCGTGGGAGCCGCGCCGGGCAGCGGGTTGGCCTCTGCCTGGTGTGGACGAGGCCTGGCGGTTGGAGACCTGGACGGCGACGGCCGGCTCGACGTGGTCATCAACAACGCTGATTCGAAGCCGACGGTTCTGAAGAACGTCGCTGCGTCGACGGGACACTGGCTGGCGCTTCGCCTGGCCGGCGACGTTTCCCGGAAGTCGCCGCGCGATGCGATCGGGGCCACGGCTTACGTGACCACCGGAAAGATTCGCCAGCGCCGGGATGTGATTAGCGGCGGAAGCTATGCATCGCAGAATGATATGACGCTTCACTTTGGCTTAGGTGCGGCGACGATTGTGGACAAGGTCGAAATCAGGTGGCCCGATGGCGCGGTCGAAACAATAACTGTTCCAGGCATAGATCGTAAGCTGACTGTGATTGAGGGGAAGGGCGTTGCGAAGTAGGGAGTCAGTACCTGGAGCGGTAGCGACCGGGTCGCAACTCACGCCACCCTCGAGATCACTAAACTAACACCCGGTCGCTACCGCTCCCGGTACTGACCGCATACCAGATTTCAATCTAAAGGTTGAGATGTGAATCCACCTAAGGGTATTGACTGGCGAGCAACTCTCTGGTATTTGAGTTGTCCTGTTAATCTCCGTGATCTGATTCTCCGGAAGTCTCCCGGCCGCCGAAAGGAATCAAAATGTTGTTGGCCAATAAAAACGGCGCGCGATCCTTCGGGCTCAAACACAGGCAATCAATAGCCAGATTGTTGTGCCTGTTAGTGCTTGTCCCGGCCGCGCTGATATTCATAAAAGGAAGGCAGGTTGCGGCGAATCCCGACAATGACGACAACAAAAACGGCTATGCCGCTGAGATAGCAAAAACATACGATTTCAAATTCGGTCCGAATCCTTTCTCACCCGGCAACGCCACGACTACGAACGGCACGTTCATACCTGGAGAGATGTTTGTACCTTCCAAACGTTGCGGGGCTTGTCACACAGACGCTCACGCTCAGTGGCGGCAGTCCGCACATGGGAACGCGTTTCGCGAGCCCTTCTATCAAAAGAACGTCAAGGATTTACAAACTCAGAAGGGAATTGAATTCACTCGGCATTGCGAGTCCTGCCATAACCCGGCAGCACTGTTCAGCGGTGCGCTGAGCAAGAACTCGCAAGTCAAACGGCCGTTCGACGATGACGGCGTTTCGTGCATCGCCTGCCATTCGATTCAATCGGCGAACGGACGCGGGATCGGTGGATACGTTATGGGCGAACCCGCTTTGTTGGTGAAAGAGGACGGGACGCGTTTGCTCGCCGGTGTCTCCGACCAGCAGATTCTCGATGATATTCCCTCGCATCGCCGGGCGATGATGCGCCCGCTCTTGAAGACACCGGAGTTCTGTGGCTCGTGTCACAAGTCGCAGGTTCCGCGCGAGTTGAACGACTATAAATTTCTGCGCGCGTTCATGGTCGCCGACGAATTACAACAGTCGTCGTTTTCAAAAGAGTCGCCGCATCCTTTCTACGTGCGCGACAAAGAGACCTGTAATTCCTGCCATATGAAACGCGAACCGGCGCCGCTCTTCGACGTATCGGCGAAGAAAGGCACGCTGGTCTCTCATCGCTGGGCCACCGCTAACACGGCCATCCCAACTTTCTACAAATGGCCGGATCAACTAAGTGCCGTCAATAAGTTTCTCGAGAACGACGCTCTGGGTATCGATATCTTTGCGTTAAGACGGCAGGCCCCGAGTGCAGGCCCCGAAGAAGTTATCGCTCCGGTCAATCGCAGCAACTTTAAGATTACCGGCGGCGATCGCATTACGGCCGACGTTGTCATCACCAACAAGAATATCGGTCATTCGTTCCCGCCAGAGCTGCGTGACTTTTACGAAGCCTATGTCGAATTCATCGTCAGCGACGATTCGGGCAAGGCGGTTTACTGGTCTGGTTTTATAAAGCCGGACGGTTATCTCGACGAAAACGCGCATAACTACAAGACCTACCTGGTCAAAGCGGACGGCACTTACAACGACAAACATCACATCTGGCGCACGCGAGTGTTTGCGCAGAATAATCAGATCAATTCCGGACGTTCCGACGTTGCGCGCTACCAGTTTCAGGTTCCAAAAAACGCTACCGGCACGCTGCGCCTAACGGCGCGCGTTCGCTATCGCCGCTTTACGCGCGTGTTCAGTGATTACGTGCTGGCCAAGTCCGTCGACTATCCGATTGTGACGATGGCGTCGGCTGAATACCTTTTGCGAGTTGGCGACAATCAGGCGCTTGTCCCGAATCCCAACGACAAAACTGCGCCGCCCGATTGGCGGCGTTGGAACAACTATGGGATCGCGTTATTCGACCAGCGACAATATCCTTTGGCGATCGACGCTTTCACTCAGGCTGCCGAACTCGACGAAAAGTATCGTCCGATGGCGCAGGTTAATCGTGCGCTGGCAAACATCGAGCTTGAACAATATGACGAAGCAGCAACAATTCTCGACGCGGTCGTTAAGAGCGATCCGACAAACATGCGGGCTTTGTTTCAGCAGGCGAGAATCTTCATGAAGCGCGGCCAGTTGGACCAGGCCGAGAGTAACATCAGACAGGTGCTGACGGCTTTCCCCCGGGATCGTATATCACTTCAACAACTCGGTGAGCTCTGTAAGATCAAGCGTGATTACCGGGGTGCGCTTGAATGCTTTAGTAAGATCCTGGCGATCGATCCAGAGGATCTCGGAGCCCACTACAATCTAATGCTGGTCTATCGGAAACTGGGCCGGACTGAAGACGCAAAGCGCGAGGCGAAGATCTTCGCCGATCTCAAAGACGATCCCGGCGCCTTATCTTTGGCGAATCAGTTTTTGCGCAAGCATTCCGAGATGAGCAACGAAAGCGTCTATTGGCACGTTCACGAACTGAGCCGGACGCCGGGAGAATAATAAAGGAGCAATGAGCGCCCTGAATGAAACAACTCGTGATACGGCTGGCCGTCATTAGTCTGATTCTATTTACCTCTGCACTATTTCTATTTGATTTAACAGTTACCAGAGCTACGCCTCCGCAAAAACGATCCGTAGCCAAATCCTCCGGAACTCAGGTCGGCGATCTGTTCAGGAACAATTGCGCGCGATGTCACGGCGCTGACGGCGCAGGTGACACGCCGCTGGGACATACGAACAACGCACCTGATTTCACGGATCCCGATTGGTGGCGAAAGCATTCCGACATCACGAACACTCGCAGTCTGGTTTCGATCGTGAGCCATGGCAAAGCAGGCATGCCAGCCTTTGGCAAGAAACTGACTCGTAGTGAGATTCGTCGCTTGGTCGATTTTGTACGGAGGTTCAGGAATCAAAAGTCCTGAGTTCAGTTCCGATTCAGGCGCTGGGACAGCGCGCAGCGAAGTAGTATTCGCCGCCGATCTCGGCGGGACACATCTGCGTGCGGCGACCGTCGACGAAAACGGATCCATCCATTTTCGTCTCAAACAAAAAACGCCGCACGCTTCACAACCGGATGAGATTGTCCGCGCGCTCGTCCTCGCCGTGCGCGAATGCGAAACACAAAGTGAGATCAACGGCGACAGCATTCGCGCAATATCGGTAGTCGTGCCAGGTTCGGTGAATGTCAAGCAGGGCGTGGTGATGAAGGCGCCCAACTTGTCATGTCTCGATGGTTTTCGCCTGGCTTTCGCTTTGACCAGTGAACTGAAGTTGCCCGCGGTCGTTGAAAATGATGCCAACGCCGCGGCCGTGGGCGAGATGTGGCAGGGAGCAGGACATGGGCGGCGCACTATCGTCTGTATAACGCTGGGCACGGGTGTTGGTGGCGGGATAATTCTGGACGGAAAACTGTGGCGTGGAGTCAACGACTCTGCCGCCGAGATCGGACACATGTGTGTCGATCCCTTCGGCGGCGTAGCCTGTCTTTGCGGCAGCCGCGGATGCCTGGAAGTCTATGCGTCGGCGACGGCGATCGTGCGCATGGCCCGCGAAGCCAGACCTCGTTATCCGGCCTCTTTGCTTAAGAGCGAAGAGCTGACTGCCGAAGACGTGTACCGCGCCGGCATCAAAGCCGATGAACTTGCGCTCGAAGTCTTTCGGCGCATGGGCGTTTATCTGGGTATCGGCCTGGCAAATCTAATCAATGTTCTCAATCCTGAAATGATTGTGATTGGCGGCGGAGTGGTGAATGCGTGGGAACTGTTTGCGAAACACATGCAACGCGAGATCGCCGAACGCGCTTTTCCCGTGCCTGCGGCGGAAGTTAAAGTCGTGCCGGGTGAATCAGGCGATGACGCCGGCCTGCTCGGCGCCGCCTATCTCGCCCTCAATCCGAATCTGCAATCAATCTAGCTGGGTGCTGAAACTAATTTGGAGTGCGGCGGCAAGCGTAGCGCGACGCCGCTTTGGATTCGCTGCCCACGAAAACTCTAAGATATCCAAAGCGCCGCCGTTGTCGGCGCACTCCAAATTTGTAGCTCGGGCGCGCCAAATAAGAGTTTTCAACACTGGCTCCATCAAAATGATATCTGTCCATGACCTGGATTAAGACGATACCCATTTCCGAAAGTGATGAGAAGTTGCGCCGCGTGACGGAGGCGCAGCGAGAGCTTTATCCGATCGAGTATGCGGTGCCGGTCCACCCGACAACTGACGGGCAGAGTTCGGACATTGTCGCGTCGCACAGCCTGATTCCCGATGCTCTCTATCATGCATTTGCCACGTTCGGATCTTTGATGTCGCCGGAGCTGCCGTTGAGCAGACGGCAGCACGAGATGATTACGACGGTAGTCTCAGTAACTAATCGCTGCCATTATTGAATCGAATCTCACGCAGAGTTTCTGCGTCGCGTCACTCTGGATGAAGAACTGGTAAAGGCGCTGCAGGATGACTATAAGACTGCGTCGATTTCAGAGCAGGATCGAATCATGCTTGACTACGTCTCGCAGTTGACTCGCGATGCGACGCGCATCTCTCAGCAGGATCACGAGCGCCTGCGTGACGCTGGTTTTAACGACCAGGCCATTTTGCAGATTACGCTGATCGCTTCCTGGTTCAACTATATCAATCGCGTGGCGGACGCATTGGGCGTGGGCCGGGATTAGTAGGAAATGCTCATCTATCACCGAGAGTATAAACGCTCGTGCTAGGATTGTAGGTCTTCCAATCAAACCAATAATCCTTGAGCACCGTGCCGGTAAAATCCCATTTCGTACCGTTGTCATCAATCAGTCCAGCGGCGACGAGTTTGGTTTGAGAAAGAACTCGAGTTCCTGACCTTCAAGTTTTCTTTTCAAACGCTCGGACCGTGCCCGCGCGCGTGCCAGCCGGACACTGGGTTTAGTTAGGACGTCTTCCATTTTCTTTTTATGCCAGCCATTCATTTTCTTCGGGACAAAAAAGCCGTTGGTGATTTTGAATTTTCGTTGCCGACTTGACTCGCCGGTCGGCATGGCTGTCCTTCATACAGCTTAAGATCGGTATTCAAGCGCGCCAGCAGATCTGATCTCTTTTCTTGTTCGGCCACGGCGATCATTCGCCGCTGCCACTCGGCTGCTTCCGCACAGCGGCCGAGTTCAGCCAGCGCCATCGACACCAGCGCGCCATGCTCGGGTGAACCGCTTACCTGGTAAATCATTCGGGCCAGTTGCAGTGCCGTCGCGCCATCGCGCAAATCGTATTGTGGTGAGGTCGCGAGCAGATATGCCAGCATCAACGCAGTCTGCCCATGTTGGGGATGTTGCTCGTACGCTTTCTTCAAACGATCCAGCGCCTGTTTATAGTCACGCTTCTGCTGTAAGAGTTTGACCAGGCTCAGCAGGGCTTCCTCGTTGTCGGGATCAGCTTCGGCCACGCGAGCGAATTCCACCAGCGCCTCGTCCGGTCGCTCGGCCTTCCGCAGTTCCCTGGCGAGGAGAAAACGGGCGCCGGCATCTTTCGGATCAATGTTAAGAATTTCACGCAAATGGCGAATCGCTGCTTCATGCTGGTTGTCATTCGCCAGGAGGATGGCCAGATTGTAATGGGCGTTAGTGTTCCGAGGATCGATGCGGAGGGCCGCTTCAAAATGGTCGGCGGCCCCTTTTGGATCTCCAGTTTGAATAAGCGCGGCTCCCAGGTTGACGTGAGCAGGAAGGCTGTTACGGTTGGCCATGAGTGCCAGTTGAAATTCATTGATCGCTTCCTTATAGCTTCGCGAATCGAGTGCCAGCTTAGCGCGAATCAGGTGAATCCGTTCTCCTTTGATTAGCTCCTGCAGACCATCGAAGAGCGGATCGTTGACGCGCACTCCTACCGTGCCCTGTTGCGCCAGATGGACTGTCGCTTTCTTCACATCGCCGAGGTTGCGATACGCCATGGCCAGGGCGTAATGAATTCGGTTCGCCCCGGGCGCCAGCGCCAGCGCTGCTTCCAGATTGGCTATCGCTTCTTCATAGTTTCTTTGGGAGAGCGCAACTTGTCCCAGTCCATAGAGCGCAGCGGCACAGCTCTTATCGATCGCCAGCGCGTTTTTAAAATTTTCTTTCGCGTCGTCCAGCCGGTTAAGTTGCAGATAGATGTTTCCGAGATTCACCGGCACCGCCAAATATTCAGGCCGCAACGTGCGGGCCGCGCGATAGCGACGGACGGCGTCATCAAAGCGATCTTCCTGCTGATCCAACTTCCCGAGCAGGTACACCCAGCGGAAATCCTGCGGCGTCAGGTTATTCGCATTGAGATAACACACGCGGGCCGCGGCGTTCAGCGAATACGATTGGTAGTTTTCTCCCAGTGTGCCGAAGGCTTCGCTGAGCACCGTCGCTGGCGTTTGCTGATTCTTTGCGGTCGCGGCCAGGGCCGCTTGTAACTTCGCTAGTTGTTCGCTCGCATCAGGTTCCAGGGTCGTCAGATCAGGCCATTGCAATGGCAGCAGGTTGGGCCGGGCTGGCGGCAGAAAATCGTTACCCTTTGCGGTGCCTTGAGATCGAGCCGGCTGTGCAAACGAAAAGATGCTCAACACCAGACAGAGTCCCCATTGTCGATAGATCCGAGTTTTACAGCTCTCCATTGTTGATATTTATCGTAGCAGAGTTTCAATTCAAGGACTTCTGTGTTCAGGCTATGGGTAGTGCCCAAAGTTGTTCTCTGCGTTCTCTGGGAAGACCTCTGTGACCTCTGTGGTTAATTGCCGAAACATTGGATTAACCGCGGAGGTCACAGAGGATTCCGCAGAGGGCCGCAGAGAAAATCGAAATTAGGGCACTTCATTTCTGCTTTGGGCTCGTGCCTTCTCGCAGAGTTATATACTGATCAATCCGCGGGTTCGTCCACTCGTCGACCCCGCCATCGGGCCAGCGCACGCGCACAGCTTCCACTGAGGGCGTAGCGCCGAGCCCTCCGATGATGCGTGGATCATTCGCGGAGAGATAACTGCCATCAGTTCTGACTCGTCGCCAAAGGCTCTTGCCCTTCGAAACGATAATCTCCACTCGCGCTCCCAACATGTCCCGCTCAGTTTTCTTGTCAATCAGACGCAGTCCCAGCCAATGATTTCGATTGCCGACTTGATTCAGTTCCAATCTGGCCGGCCCGTTGTTGTTTGTAATAAGCACATCAATATCGCCGTCGTTATCGATATCGCCGAAAGCGGCGCCGCGACTGACTTCGAGAAGTTGAAACGCCTCGCCGGCCGGCGTATCTACGAATGTGCCCTGGCCGCTATTACGAAAAAGCTGGTTCGGTTGACCCAGAGGATAGGGATCTCCTTTCCGCACCAGCTCGGGCAACAATTGTACGGCGCCGTTTGCAGCCAGCAAGTCGAGCCAGCCGTCGTTGTCATAATCAAAGAACAATGTGCCAAAGCCGGTGAAGCGATGACCGGGCATTCCCAGGCCGGCCTCGCGAGTTCGATCCTCAAACAATCCTTTTCCCAAATTCGTGAAGAGGGTATTGGTCTCGTCCATCAAGTGTGTGACAAAGATGTCTTCGGTCCCGTTAGCATCAAAGTCTCCGGCATCGACACCCATGCCCGCCTCTGCTTTGCCGTCCCGGTTGAAGGCCGCGCCCGCCAGCAGCGCTTCATTCTTGAAGGTGCCATCCTTCTGGTTAATCCAAAGTTGGTTGGGATCGCCATCGTTAGCGACGTAAATATCCGTCCAGCCGTCGTCATTGAAATCCGCAGTAACCACGCCCAGGCCGTGGCCGAACTCTTTGTCGACACCGGCCGCAACCGTCACATCTTCAAAAGTCCCGTCGCCTTTGTTGTGAAACAGCCGGTTGCCCGGCGCGCGGAAAGCTTTTGGCGTGCAGTAGTCTCTCGCCGTGGTGGCGGCGTAGCAGGTTGGACTCTTGCTGACCGAGAAATCAGCGTAGTTCAGAACCAGTAAGTCGAGCCAGCCATCACGATCATAGTCAAAGAAGGAAGCACTCGTGCTCCAACGTTCGTCATCTGTTCCCGACTGCTTCGTGACCTCCACAAACTTCCCGTCTCCCTTGTTCAGATACATCTGGTTATGACCGAGGTTGGTGAGATACAGATCGGGCCGGCCGTCATTGTTGATGTCGCCGACGGCCACGCCCATTCCATAACCAGTCGCCAGGATACCGCTCGCTTCAGTGACATCCGTGAACCCGAGAGTTCGAGTGCCGTCCTTCGCTACCACGAGATCATTTCGAAAGAGCCGGCCGCGCGGTGGCTCCGCTTCACGCCAGGGAAACAAAGTACTCGCGGGTTTACTGTCGGGTTCAAGAACATTCCCCTGCACGATGAAAACATCGAGGTCGCTGTCGTTGTCGTAATCGAACAGCGCCGCGCCGCTGCCCATGATCTCAGGCAGGAAGAACTTTCCCGTCATGCCGTTGTAGTGTTGAAACCTGAGTCCAACCTCGCCCGTTGCCTGTTTGAATATGCTCGGGCCCTGGGCTTCCCGCCTGGTTGGTTGTGCGGTTGCTGCGATTGGCCCGCAGAACTGGGCGACTAAGAGGCCCGTCATGGTAATAAACCCAATTAGCATCGACCGTCGAATTATTGTCCAGAACGATAGGTGGCGCAACTTAATTCAGGCTCAGAGTTCAAACTCTAATGCTACAAGATTCAGCTTGTTGTTTTTCAAGCGAGCCCAAACTTGGAGTCAGTACCGGAGCAGTAGCGACCGGGTCGCAGCCTTTTAAGAAATATAGTTTGCCAGGATGTTACCCGGTCGCTACCGCTCCCGGTACTGACCTCAATCCTCAAATTAAGACATTAGTCCGGCTATCGCCGATAGACACTATCGACTGGCAATGAGAATATATGCAGCCCTGGCGATTTACTCTAGTTCACAAACATAATTGGGATGACAACGATGCGAGTTGGCGTACTGACAGGAGGTGGGGACGCGCCTGGGTTGAACCCGGCGATCAAAGGCCTGGTTTATCGCGGCTCGGAACTTGGGCTGGAAATTCTCGGGTTATTCGACGGGTGGAGAAGCCTGATGAATCCTCTGCCTGATGTTCTGCCATTGGATCGCGCAGCAGTGCGCCGCTGGGATCGCGATGGCGGCACGAACCTGGGTTCCTCGCGAACCAATCCGTTCAGACACGCGACCGAAGACGGCAGCTTTGAGGATCGCTCCCGCGAAGTAATCGAAAATATTAAGAGGCTCGGCCTGGATGCAGTCGTGGCCTGCGGAGGTGAAGACACTCTCGGAGTGGCAGCGAAACTCACTCAATTGGGTGTGCGCGTGGTCGGAGTTCCGAAGACAATTGACAAAGACATTGCGGGCACGGACTACACTCTGGGGTTTGACACGGCCCTGCGGAACATCTCCGAAGTAATCGAACGATCTCGAACGCCCGCCGGCTCACACGGCTGGGTGCAGATTGTCGAAGTGATGGGACGCCATGCGGGACATCTGGCGTTGTGGTCCGGCGTTGCCGGCCAGGCGCATATTATTCTGATACCGGAACATCAGTTTCGGTACGAGCGCGTTTTTCAACTCTTGAAAGATCGACTTGGAAGGCCGGGACTTAGCAGAGAGCCATCGCGAAGGCCACGCTATGCGGTGTTGGTCGTGGCTGAGGGCGCCCGCGCAGAGGACGGCGAGATGATCACCATCGACGATCGCCATGACAACTTCGGGCATGCGCGCTTGGGGGGAATAGGAGATGTGCTGGCGCGCCGAATTGCGAGCGAGACGCCCTACGAATCACGCGCGGTGATACTGGGCCATCCCCAGCGGGGTGGTCCACCGAGCGCGATTGATCGAATCATGGGGCTAATGTTTGGAGCGCGCGCCGCTGAAGCCGTGGCTGAGAATAACTTTGGAAAGATGGTTTCGGTTCGAGGAATCGCTCCGGCGTGTGAATTCTCTTTGGTAGATATTTCGATTGTTCAAGGAAAGATCTGTCTGGTAGATGTCGATCGTGATTACGATACGAACCGTTACCATCTGAAGAATATTGGAATGTAGGAGGCTTGTCTTACTAATGGATGGTAGTGGGTCAGTTTGCCTAATCGGGCATCGGTACAGAACCGGGAGCGGTAGCGACCGGATGCTATAGTCAACGAGAGAGTTCAGACAAACAGTTCGGAAAATCTGATTTGTAAGCATAATCGAGCATAGCATCCGGTCGCTACCGCTCCCGGTTCTGTACCGCTACGCTTTTTCAAACTGACCCACTACCTAATGGATCCGTTTATCTGCCTGCTTCTTCATGACGTCGCTGAGTTGGATGATACTCTGAAGATCGTTGCGCGCCTTATCCAATGCTTCAGCATCGACAGTGCCGGGTTTTTCGATGATTGGGTTTCTCACAAAGCTCTCAATCTTTTTGCAGAGAAGGATCATCTCATCTTTCGTTTCTATCCCAATAAGAGCCGATTCAGTTTTGCTGTCCTCCGTTGTCGTCTCGGGCTTATGAAACTTCAAAGAGGATTGCAGTCGGGTCGATCGTTTCTTGATCTCACTCATCGCATCGGAAACGAACTGATAATTAAGGGGTTGATTTGCCGCGATGGCACGAACCAATTCGTTGTGGCGGGTTAGGATTCGCTGAAAGTCTTCGCTTACCTGGTCCATCATTGCCCGAGCGCGATTCGGATCATTGGGGCGGCCCTTCTCTTCGAGAGTGTTGTTCAGTTGCATCTCACGCCGATCCATCTCCTGCATTTGAGCCTTCGCTGGGTCGCCCACGGTCTGAGCCGCGGTTGGCGCCGCAAAAACGATCAAGCAGCCGATCGCGATCGTAATCATGTCCCACGACCGAAAAATATTTTTGATTTTTTGCCGTTCCATTGGCGCACTCCAAAACTCGTTAGCTGGATGGGCAGCAGTATAGGCCTCGGTCCTACTCCGCACAATACTTTTAAGGGAAACTTAAACGAAAGGTTGACTGCGGAAAATCGATATACTACTTTGTATGACCTGTGTACAAAAGTGGTTCATAAGTATAAGTAGTTCAGACCCGACTATTCGCAGGGTTTCATAGATAGGTAAGTCTAGTGCGACGAATCGATCTAAAGAAAGTAAATGCTGCGCGCTCGAACACCATACGGGACATCAACCGTCAGATCGTGTTGAATTATGTCCGCGAACTGGGACCGATCTCGCGTGCCGACATCGCGCGCGAAACTGCGTTGCAGCGCTCTACTATTTCGCTGATCGTTGACGAGCTTCGAGTAATCGGCTTGATAGAAGAAGTGAGCGGCGAGTCTACGGGCGGGCGTCCGCCCAGTTTGCTCTCATTGCGGACTGTCGATGCGGTGGCAATCGGCGTGGATCTGGGAACAGTTAAAACAGTGATGGCCAGCAGCGATCTTGCCGGTAGAGTGCTGGAGCAGGAAGAGTTTGCTACAGACCCTGATGTTAAAAAAACCCTGGCGAAGATTGTTGATTGCGCGCAACGCCTGATTGGAAAAACGCGAGGTGCGATTGAGGGTATAGGCATCAGCGTGCCGGGAGTAGTTGATCCGGAGAAGGGCAATCTATACGTCCCGCACTTCAATTGGCGCAATGCACCGATAGCCGAAACTTTGACTCAGGCCACCTCGCTTCCCGTTAGCATTGAGAACGATGCCAATGCGGCCGCGCTTGCGGAGTTGTGGTTTGGGCGCCCCGAAATCCGCGAGGTTCGCGATTTTATTCTGGTGCTGGTGGAAGAGGGAGTCGGTACGGGTATCGTTTTTGACGGACAAGTCTATCGAGGCGAAGGCGGCACGGCGGGAGAGTTCGGTCACATGACAATAGGTACGGGGGCGCCGGTGGAATGCGCGGTAGGCAGCAGGGAATGCTGGGAAGCATTTGCCTCTGAGCGTGCAGCTGTGGCGCGCTATCAAAAGCTGGCGCGCTCTAATGGCAACAATGAAGTCAACTTCTCGGCCGTGATGGATCTAGCGCTAAAGGGCGAACGAAATGCGAGGGCGGCCTTAAAAGAGACCGCGCGTTACCTCGGAATAGGCATCGCGAATCTAATCCAGGGCCTGGCGCCCGAAGCGGTCATCGTTGGTGGTCCAATTGCTCGGGTATGGCCGGTGATTGTCGAAGATCTCAAAGCATCCGTGGACGCAAGTATCTGTCGAGGATTCCCTTCGACGCCAATTTTGGATTCAACGTTGGGATCCGAACCTACTTTGATGGGCGCCCTAAGTCTTGTGCTCGCAAGTAAGTTTGCCTCGGCGCCGGTTGGCTAGCTGCTAAGGTTTGGCCAGACCGTGAGGGAAGTACCCAGTCTTCAGCAGACCCAGCCCGCAAATATTCTTTTCATTCCGGTTAAAAAAAAACTTGACAAGATTTCGCTTTAAGAGTAAATCTTTTGCGCGGTAGTGCAACAAAGTCCTATACGAAACAATTTGGCAACTCCTAAGGTGAACCGAATCGCTGATTGAGCCCGTAACATGGGGCTGGATTGGTTGCCTGAAAAGACTAATCAATAAGGTTTCATTTTCGCATCAAGCAGTGATCAAGGGGCAGCAGTTTGAGATTGGTGGATAACCCAGAGTCCACCTGCGTTTTTTTTGGTTCTACCCAGCGCTTTGATTTTCCGAAAAGTCGCTCGCACCAATTCATGCGTCGTGCGAGGGCAAAGGTTCAGGAGGCTCGTATGCTGAAGAAGCTTGGCGTGCAAATCGTGGCGGTACTGGTCGGTGGTCTATTTTTTACTGCTTACGCGCAAACGACCACAGTTGGAACAATCAGCGGCACCGTTCGCGATGAAAAGGGTGCCGTTGTTCCCAAGGCTGAAGTATCGATTCAGAGTGAAGGCACCGGAACATCACGTACCGTCACTTCCGACGATAATGGATTCTATCTGGCTCCTAGTTTGCCGGCGGGACTCTATACAATTAGCACCGCACCGCAAGGCTTCAAGAAAACGATCGCCTCAGGAGTCGATCTGCACGTCGCGGAGAACAAAGTCGTCAACCTTGATTTGCAAGTCGGCCAGGTGAGCGAAACGGTCACGGTCTCATCAGATGCCTCACCGGTCGAAACTCGAAGCGGAGAGATCAGCAGTCTCATTACGGAGAAACAGGTAACCGAGCTGCCGTTGAACGGACGTAACTACGCGCAACTCGCGTTGATGGTGCCTGGTGTTTCACCGGTCACCCAAGCGGGTGCCGGAGGTGCTTTCGGCACGCAAGGTACCGGACTTGATTCTCACGTCGATATGTCGGTGAACGGCAACCAGTCAAACGCCAACTTGTGGACGGTTGATGGCGTCAATAATATGGACGTGGGTTCAAATGCGACCCTGCTCGTCTTTCCATCCATCGACTCAATTCAGGAGTTCCGCGTAGAGCGTAACAGCTTTAGCGCAGAATACGGCCAGGCGCAGGGCGCCGTAATCAACTTGATTACCAAAGGCGGCACCAATCAGTTTCATGGTACCGCTTTTGAATTCAAACGGAGCGACAAGCTTAACGCGAATGACTTCTCCAATAATCGGGCGGGGCAGCCAAGACCCGTATTGAAGTACGACAACTACGGATTCAACTTCAGCGGGCCAATTAAGAAGAACCGGGCCTTCTTTTTCTGGAATGAAGAGTGGCGTCGCGAAAAGCGCGGGCTGGTGCCGCCGCTGCAATTCAAAGTGCCGACCGCAGCTGAGAGGGTGGGCGACTTTAGCGCTCCGAAGGCGCAATTAACTGATGCCTTACCGCATCAGCCTGGATTGGTGTGTGCTGATAAACCGGCGAATTATGGTCCTAGCCCTGTGGATCCGGGCTGCTTCCCTGGCAACAAGATTCCTACGGCTCAGCTAAGCCCGGCGGGCCTTGCGATTATGAAGTTCTTCCCGCTCCCGAACACCTCCGGAACGAACAACTTTGTATTCTCGCCGATTGAGCCGGTCAACACGCGGCAGGACAGTATTCGCGGTGACATCAACATCAGCAAGAAGATGAATCTGCTGGTCAAATATACTAATGAGACCTGGACGCACCTGAACGCGGGCGGCAACTTCTGGGGAGACACCGGATTCCCGACGATCAGCTCGGACTGGGATCAGCCAAGTCGCAGTTTTGCCGTCAAGCTCGCGACAACCTTAAGTTCGACCGCGGTTAACGAGTTCCAGTTCTCACGTGCGGGCAATGACATCAAAATTACGACCAACGAAGCGGGCAAAGCACTGAACGATGAGATCGCTTCGAAGTTTCCTACTGTCTTCCCCAAGGCTCCGGGGGTGGGCCTGCCGACTTTCTGGGGTGCGGATGGGTATCCGGCACTTTGGCATCAGGCCCCGTGGCAGAATCATGAAGACCTCTTCATTTGGAAAGACGACTTTTCCAAGGTTGCCGGAAAGAGCGATTTGAAATTCGGCGCGTTGGTCAGTCATAACATCAAGAATGAACTTGCCCAGGGCGCCAACGGTATCGCTCAGTTCTGTGGCACCAACACGCACACGGGCAATGCAATCTCTGAGTTGCTTTTGAAAGACGTGGTGCTTGGATGCTATACCGAGATCGATCATGACGAGCCTTCACTAGGTCGTTGGCATGACTTTGAATTCTACGGGAACGATACTTACAAAGTGCGGCCGCGAGTTACGCTTACTTTGGGAATGCGTTGGTCCAGATACTCGCCCGCTTATTCTAACAACGATCGCATTAGCAACTACATTCCGCGTTTGTATGACGGCAAAAATCCACTAAGTGGTTTAGTGAAACCTGGCCAGGCGGGATTCGGCCGTTCGCTATGGCACCCGTACAACAAGGGCTTCCAACCGAGAGTCGGGGTGGCCTGGGACGTCAAGGGTGATGGCAAGACTGCGGTGCGCGCGGGGTTCGGCCGCTTCATGAGTCGCTCTAACGTGATCGAAGATGTTTTGCGACTGTCAGGCAATCCCCCGTGGACGGCGGTTGTTAACTCCAACTGGGGAGGTGACGGGGCCTCCAAACTTAGCGACGATCCGACCTTCCGTAGTCTTGATACCATTGGTCCTGGTCTGAAGAATGCCCTGGCCGGAGTGAGCACCAGCACAGGCTTCAATGCCGTGGACGAGAACTTCAGACCACCGGAGAGTTGGCAGTGGAACATCACTGTGTCCCGCGAGATCATTAAGAATACTGTAGCTGAAGTTTCTTACATCGGAAACCATGGTTCGCACATCTGGCGTCGCGGGGTTAATGTCAACGACGTCTCGCCTGACAAGAGGGCTGCGGTGGTCCAGGCATTCAAAGATGGCACCGGTTCGCAAGCGGTGGCGCAGGCGAATCGCATCTTCCCAAATCTGGGATCCATCACAATGAGCGAGTCGAACGGCTTGTCGGACTACAAGGCACTACAGGTTTGGATTAACCGCCGCTTTACAAACCGGCTGTCCTGGCAAGTTGCTTATACCTGGTCGCACGCTACCTCCAACGTTCCGTTAACGTCTTTCACCAGTGCCACCACCGATCCCTTCAACTTTAATATAGATAAGGGTGATTCCGACCTGGACCGCAGGCATATGTTTGTTTCCAACGCAGTCTATGCGTTGCCCACTTTCAAGAACCGGGGCTCATTGGTGAGTAACATCCTGGGAAATTGGCAAATCAATGGGATTGTCACGTTACTTAGTGGTACACCTCTCGACGTTCAAACGGGCATCAGTGGCCAATATTTTGGCCTGTATAGTAACGCCCCCGCTGGCTTCCGCCCTGACCTCGTTCCGGGCGTGCCCATCTATCTCCACGGTCCCGACAAGACGGTATATCTCAATCCAGCCGCATTCACGTTTCCTGCTCCCGGGCAATTCGGTAATCTGAAACGTGGCTTCGTGCGACAACCAGGGCTGAAGAACGTTGATTTTTCGCTGGCCAAGAATTGGAAGGTGAAGGAGAAGTACGGCATTCAATTCCGTGCGGAAATGTTCAATCTCTTCAATCACGCGAATTTCAACGGGTTCGATCCCGGCTTGGGTCTTACACCTAACCGTGACGCAGCCGGCAAGTTCCTCGGGACATTTACTGCTACCAACGGAAACTTTGGCCGGCTGGGTAGTGACCGCGGACCGCGCAATATCCAGTTCGGTATTAAGTTCAACTTCTGATATAGTGCCGCACGGCTGAAACTACGACGGAGGGCTAATGGTTCTATCAGCCCTCCGTTAACTTTTTTGTAGGACATAGAGTTCAAGTGGGGTACTTACCTTCGAGCCTGGTTCCTCTCCTTCTGCTGGTCTTCGTTTTCCAATCGCCTCAGGACACGCTTCAAAAACATTCTCGGGCCGCCGAAACCCAAAGACGTGCGGGAAATGCTGCCGGCGCAGAAAAAGAATATAAGGCCGCTCTCACCGAAGGATATGGCAAACTTGGAAAGGTCTATGCGGCGCAGAAGAAATATCAACAGGCGATTAGTGCGCTTGAATCGGCGAGGCTTTACGGTCCTGACTCGGAAGAGGTGCTTATTGACCTGGCGATTGCCTACTTCGACGCCGAGCAGTATGAAAAAGCGCTCGAGCCATTGGGCAAAGCGTTAGCCGCCAATCCTCAAAGCGCCAGCGCGCACCAGATGCTCGGCAAGACTCATTTTATGGTTGGGGATTTTGATAAGGCCGCAGGTGAGCTGCAAACAGCGCTGCGAATAACACCGAACGATAATGACATTGCCTACACTTTGGGACTTGCATATCTTAAGCAACACCAGCTTCCTCCCGCGCGGCAGATCTATGAACGTATGCTCGCGCAGCTTGGCGACCGTCCGCAGCTGCATATAGTGTTTGGCCGGGCCTACCGTGAAACGGGATTTTTGGGGGAAGCAATAGACGAGTTTAAGAAAGCCGTCGCCCTCGATGCTAATTTTCCCCGAGCTCATTACTACCTCGGTCTCACCTATCTACTCAAAGACGGCGCGTCCAGGCTGCCGGACGCCGAACATGAATTCAAGATTGAGTTAAATTCACACGCGGACGAGTTCTTCGCCAACTACTATCTGGGAATTGTTTATCTGATGGACAGAAAGTGGGAGCCCGCGATCGCCTTTCTACAGAAGGCTGTTCTGATTGAGCCCGCCAACCCTGATCCGTATTTCCATCTGGCTCAGGCGTATCAGGCTACAGAGAAATACACGGAAGCGATTACAGTACTCAGAAAATCGATCGCGCTGAATCCGTCGCTGAGCCACAATGATTATCAGGTGGCGACCGCGCATTACCGGCTGGGTCAGTCTCTTTTGAAAGCCGGTCAGAACGAAGCAGGTCAGAAAGAGCTACAGGTAGCGGCGGACCTAAAGTCCAAGTCCTTACAACGTGATAAAGAGAAGAACGAGGTTTACCTGAATGCTGCGAACCTGCACGAGACAAACAGCAAGTTCCCGGAGATGAATTCATCCGAAGGCGTGATCGCGGACTCGAAATCACCGGATGCCAGCATCGCGGAAGAATTAAGAGCCGGCGAGGCTTATTATTCGGGAGTGATTGCGAAGACGCACAACGAACTCGGTTTGTTGCGGGCGGACGGTGGAGACTTCAAGTCGGCAACCGAACAATTCGCACTCGCGGGTAAGTCGAATTCCCAACTTGAAGGCCTCAATTTCAACTGGGGCCTGGCCGCTTTTAAGGCCGAGCTTTATAAAGAAGCGACGAGTCCGCTCGAAAGAGAATTGAAGGTGCATCCCGAAAATATTCAGGCTAAAGAGTTGTTAGGGCTGAGCTACTTCATATTGGAAAATTACGCGCGGACCTCTCAATTGCTATCCGATGTTATTGCGGTCAAGCAACCGAATGTCGGCGTCTACTACACTCTGGCGGTTTCTCTAATCAAGGAAGGAAACCAGGCGCGAGCTAACCAGGTGATTGAGCAGATGGTCACACTCGGCGGTAATACTCCCCAACTCCACATTCTGCTGGGCCAGGCATACAACGAACAGGGAGAGACTGCGAAAGCTCTGGAAGAATTGCAGACGGCCGTCTCACTCGACAGCAAAATTCCGTTGGTTCATTACTATTCGGGATTGGTTTATCTCAAGGCCGGAAAGTTCGATGAGGCAACGAAGGAATTTGAAACTGAGTTGTCGCTGAATCCTGGCAACGTGCAAGCCAAATACCATTTGGGTTTCGTTCTGCTCGCACAGCAAAAGACCGCCGCCGGCATCAAGGTAATGGGGGAAGTTATCCGAATCAAGCCTGATTTCGCAGACGCCTATTACGAACTTGGCAAAGCACTGGTCCAAAAAGGCGAAATCAAAGACGGGGTCGCTAATTTAGAGACGGCAGCGAAACTGGCACCCGACAAATCATATGTTCAATATCAACTGGGCAGAGCGTATCTTGCCGCCGGCCGAAAAGCGGAAGGTGAGAACCATCTGGAACTCTCACGCCAACTGAAAGAGAGAGAGCGCCAACAAACGAAACCATAATCTCCGCGCGAGGTTGTTAAATCTTTGTCTTCAAGAATCGTTCCGGCTCTCATCGTGCTGTTGGCACTACTTCTCTTGTCAAGGCCCGCATCGATGAGAAGTGCCTCGGCAATCGAGGTGCATTTCGTCGACGTCACAGATCAAGCCGGCATCAAGTTCAAGCACGTGTCATCACCCGAAAAAAAATACATCGTAGAGTCGATGAGCGGAGGTGTGGCGCTTTTTGACTACGACAACGATGGCTATCTGGACATCTACCTCGTTAACTCACTGACCGTGGACATGGTGAAGTCAAAGCAGAAAACGCGCAGCATCCTCTATCACAACAACGGTGACGGGACGTTTACCGATGTGACGGACAAAGCCGGGGCCGGCGACATCGGATGGGGTATGGGCGTAGCGATCGGCGATTACAACAATGACGGCTGGGACGATATCTACGTTACCTGCCTGGGCCCGAACCATCTCCTGCGAAACAATGGCAACGGCACCTTCACCGACGTGACGCAGCAGGCGGGCGTCGGCGATCCACGTTGGTCAACCGGCGCCGCGTTCGTGGATTACGATAACGATGGGAAGCTGGATCTCTTCGTTTCCAACTATGTTGATTTTGACGTGAACAATCTGCCGGAGTTCGGTAAAGGACGCACCTGCCAATTTAAGGGAGTGCCGGTGCAGTGCGGACCCAGGGGACTGAAGGGTGCGGGCGACTCTCTTTATCATAACAACGGCGATGGGACTTTCACTGACGTTTCAAAGAAGGCCGGCGTCGCTGACCTGGACGGCTATTACGGCCTGGGCGTGATTGCGAGTGATATTGATGAGGACGGTTTGGTGGACATCTTTGTCGCGAATGACTCAACGCCGAACTTTCTCTATCACAACAACGGCGATGGCACTTTCAAAGATATTGGATTCTCCTCAGGCACGGCAGTCAACGAAAACGGAAGCGAGCAGGGCAGCATGGGCGTGACGCTTGGCGATTATGATCACAGCGGCAGACTCTCGCTGTTCATTACCAATTTTGACGACGACTACAACACTCTCTATCACAACGACGGCAAGGGTTCGTTCACAGATGTTTCGTACGCGGCCAAAGTAGCGCCAGTAAGCCTGCCTTACGTTGGCTGGGGCACCTGGTTTTTCGATTATGACAACGACGGCTGGCCCGATCTGTTGGTAGTCAACGGGCACGTCTACCCGCAACTGCCCACGTACCGGCAGCGCAACTTTCTGCATCACAACAACCGCGACGGGACCTTTACCGAAGTCGGCGCGCAACTGGGGGCGCCGTTCGTTGAGAAGCGCACGGGCCGGGGCGCCGCGTTTGGCGACATCGATAACGATGGCGACGTCGACGTCGTGATCAATAATCTCGACGGACCGCCGCAGGTGCTGCGAAATGATGGCGGCAACGCAAGCAATTCCGTTTTGATCAAGACGATCGGAGTGAAAAGCAATCGCGATGGCATCGGTGCGCGAGTCAAAATCATCTCCGGCGATTTATCCCAGATTGGCGAGGTCTACAGCGGCGGCAGCTATCTTTCGCAGAACGATCTGCGGGTGCATTTCGGACTTGAGAAGCGAACGAAGATAGAGTTGATTGAGGTTCACTGGCCCAGCGGCGTCGTCGACAAAGCGACCAATCTCAGCGCGAATAAGATCCTTACGATCAAAGAGGGGCAGGGATTGATTCAGCAAAAAGATTTGAAGAGATAGAGACTAGACCGTTGCGGAACTGAGAGTACTAGCAAACGTGATCTTAGCAGCTGGCCGTAACAGGGCTTTTGCCAAGATTCAAAGCTGTGATTGGTTAAGAGGGTTTAATTAGACTCGCTCAAGCTCCGTAGGAGCAGCATGTTTATAGCTACACCGATTCCAACCCGGTTCAAGCTCCGTAGGAGCGAAATAAGCGCCCTGTACAAATTGCGCTCCTACGGAGCTACTAAACTTAAACAGCGGGGTGTCTATAAACATTACATCCCTACGGGATTGATGTTGGTGCTTGTCTTGCTGAGCGCGCCAATGGTTGCGGCTCAGACAAACAACATTCAAGCGCGACTTGAAAATGCGGCCACGCTAATCAGAGAGAATCGGATTGCCGAGGCCGAGCAGCAACTGAACACCATTTTGAGAGCAGCGCCAAACGAAGCGGCGGCCCTCAATCTGCTTGGCGCCATTCGCGCTCAACAGGGAAAACTGAATGAGGCGGAAACCCTTCTGACGCGCGCCGCGAAAATTGATCCAACCTTTGTGCCCGTGCACATGAACCTGGCTTTTCTTTATGTCCTCGAGAATGTTCCTGAGAAAACGATTTCCGAGTTGAAGGAAGTCATTAAGCTTGAGCCAAACAATATTGAAGCGAACTACAAACTTGCGCGGTTGCTGCTATCGCGGGGCCAGACAGACGAATCTATTGTCGTTATTGAAAAAGCGAAATTGTCATCTCCCGCATCCGTAATTTTTCTCACTCTGCTGGGCGATGCCTATTTCAAGAAAGGCGACGCCGGCAAGGCCGAAGAGAATTATCTGCTGGCGCTCGCCGCGCATAAGGACAATCCCGACGCGATGATGGGACTGGCGAAAGTCTCGCAAAGCCGCGGGGACACCAGGACCGCCCTTGCTTATCTTTCGCAGGCGAAGGAAGTGGTCGGGAATGCTCCCGAAGTTCTTTATAGGATTGGCGTCACTGCTTTGGGCCTTGGGATCTTTGACGAAGCCCTCTCGGATTTGGAGCAAGCCGTGAAACTGAAGCCAGACGACCCCACTTACTTGATCGCGCTTGGCGCCGCGTGGTTGAAAAAGCCGGATCTCTTTGCGGGTGAACAGGTTTTTCGGCGCGCTCTGGGACTTCAGCCGGGCAACACTCAGGCGCAAATGTATCTCGGCTACGTCTTATACAAACAGAAGAAATTCAGCGAGGCCAAACCTTATCTTGAAAAGGCCATCAAGACCGATTCGAAACTGCCTGAACCTTTTTATTACCTCGGTTTGATTTTGCAAGAAGAGAACGAGGACGAGCAGGCGGTCGGGTTGTTGGAAAAAGCGATACTAGTGTCGCCATCTTTTGCGAATGCGCATGTCGCTCTCGGGGCAAGCTATCTAAAGTTGAAGGACTATCCGCGCGCGCAGAAGGAGCTCGAACTGGGAGCAAAACTGAATCCGGATGATTCTAGGGCGCACTATCAATTGGCTGTTTTGTATGCTCGATTAAAGGATCCGAAGCGAGCCCAGGCGGAGATGCAAATTGTAGAGAGATTGAAGGCTTTAGATCAGTCGCAAAAAAAAGAAGGCGATACTTTTGTGATTGCGCCGGCTACGCCAAATCCGCGATAAAGGATTTTCAGAAATCTGGTTCCGATTCGCGTCGACAGCCCGAAGGGCTGTTAGATAGTAGCCGGTGGTCTCAGACCACCGGAACCTGTTTGAAAAAGTCTCTGGCACCCAGAAGGGGTGCGAGATCTAATTGGCGGGTCTGACCACCCCCTTCAGGGTGCGGGGAAATACTAACTTCCTACCGGAGGTCTGCGCTGCGCTCCGACCTCCGGCTACTCTCTGGCAACCTTGCAGGTTGCAAGAACTGAATGCACAAAAACTACCACCTTCGAAAGCTTGCCTTGGCGGTTCTATCGTTGTTTCTGTGCCTCCCCTGGATCGTTCCTGCACAGACGACGAAACCGAACGTCACTTTCGAAGAAGTACCAGCCAGTAAGAGCGGCATCACCTGGATTCACAATAACGCTCATTCGGCTGATCGATATTTGCCTGAGACTGTAGGCGCCGGCTGTGCGTTCCTCGATTACGACAACGACGGTTGGATGGATATTTATCTGGTCAACAGCGGTCCATCAGATTTCTTTACTCCTAATGCCCCGCTCCGGAACGCTCTCTACCATAACAACCACGATGGCACGTTCACGAATGTGACCGACAAAGCCGGAGTGGCCGGCGGCACGTTCGGCATGGGCGTCGCCGCCGGCGATTATGATGGCGACGGATGGGTGGATCTATATGTCACCAGTTATGGCCGCAATATCCTTTATCACAATAACGGCAATGGCACCTTCACTGATGTAACCGAAAAAGCCGGAGTCGCCGCGCCGGGTTGGTCCACCTGCGCCGTCTGGCTCGACTATGACAATGATGGCAAGCTTGATCTGTTTGTTTCGAGCTTTGTGGTTTACGAGAAGTCTCTGAACATTCTTTGTACCGATGAGGGGATGAGCCGCCGTTACTATTGTGTCCCGCGCCTCTTCAAGCCCCGGCCCAGCCACCTTTTCCGCAACGACGGCAACGGCAAGTTCACCGATGTCAGTAAGGAATCGGGTATTGCTGATTCGCCGGGGAAGTCGTTTGGCGCAGTCGCGACGGATGTCAACAACGATGGATTGATGGATCTGTTTGTTGCTAACGACACCATGCCGAACTTTCTCTTCATCAATAAGGGCGGCGGGAAATTCGAAGAGGTTGGACTTGCGGCGGGAGTAGCCTACAGCGACGCAGGCAAACCGCGGTCGGGAATGGGAGTGGACGCGGCGGATTACGATGGCGATGGTTGGCAGGATCTTTTCGTGGCGAACATCGATCGTGAGTTTTTCAGTCTCTATCACAACCAGAAGGATCTGATTTTCACGGACGAGCCGGGCGAAATTGGAACGGCAACCCAGATGTTGAGCGGCTGGGGCTTGCGGTTCTTTGATTACGACAACGATGGTGATCCCGATTTGTTCCTGGTTAACGGACATCCCGACGACTTCATCGAGATGCGCACCAACCGCGT
>Ga0070698_100000807_pt1 | contig 34196 bp, 36 predicted proteins | sample KBSK1502metaG_FD_65477 | JGI IMG/M metagenome (GOLD analysis project Ga0070698, IMG submission 65477) | Corn, switchgrass and miscanthus rhizosphere microbial communities from Kellogg Biological Station, Michigan, USA - KBS K1-50-2 metaG | ecosystem: Host-associated > Plants > Roots >... | reverse complement strand
CCGGCTCGAGACGAGCCCGGCGATCGTCATCCGGACACAAACCGAGATCGTGGCCCTCGAAGGTGAAAACCATCTGGAGCGCGTGAGCTGGCGCGACAACGCGACCGGGACCGTCACGACTCACGACATCCGGCACATTTTTTCGATGACCGGAGCGGTTCCGAGCACGAGCTGGCTGGAGCACTGCGTCGCGCTCGACGGGGACGGCTTCATCAAGACGGGGCCGGATCTATCGCAAGAGGACCTCACCGCCGCGCACTGGCCGCTCGCACGGCCTCCCCACCTGCTCGAAACGAGCCTTCCCGGAGTGTTTGCGGTGGGCGACGTGCGCTGCGGCAACGTCAAGCGTGTCGCCTCGGCCGTGGGAGAAGGCTCGATCGCGATCACGTTCGTCCATCAGGTCCTTCACGAGTAAAAGGGAGGGAGGCCTTCGGAGAGACAATGACACGCCCGATCGAGACTTCTCGCGACCTGACGCTCCCTTTCACGACCGACCCGACCTTGAAGCGCCGCTTCATGGTGGTCGATGAACCTCTGGCCGGCAATATCCGATTCGATTTGCTGCTCGAGGTGTTGGACAAACTGGCCGAAGACGCGGCTCTCGACTACGCGCGCCGTTTCGCGCCGGAAGGGCGGGTCGTGACGGCCGCGATCGACAATATTCTGCTGCGCGAGCCGGGGGACGTGAACCGAGACATCCTTCTCCTTGCGCGGATCAACTCCGTCGGCCAAAGCTCCCTGGAAGTCGGCATTCGCATCGAACATGGGGAGCCCGAGCCGGTTCACCTGGCATCGTGTTACTTCACGATGGTCGCTCGCCTTGGCGAGGGAGAGAGGAGCCGGAGCCTGCTGCTCGAGCCGCTCGACTACGCCGACGACCTTGAAAAGGCGCGCCACCGGAAGGCGCTGGCGCGGCGCGACAGCTACCGCCGGCAGCAGGCCGTGGCGACGGAGCCGCCCAGCCGCGAGGAGTACGCGCTGCTCGCGGGCCTCCACACCGCTCAGGAGCAGCCCGGGTTCACCGGGCGGATGGTCAAGGACCTCACTACGAGCAACTGGGAGCGGATGTACCCGGAGCAGGAGAACGTACCGCAGAAGATTTTTGGCGGTTATCTGGTGCGGCGAGCCTACGAGCTCGCCTCGATCAACGCCGAAGAGATCGCGCCGGATCGTCCCGTCATCCTACGCGTGAACCGGATCAATTTCCTCCAACCCGTCCGCCTGGGGGACAAGCTTCATTTCTTGAGCCGGGTCGTCTACACCGGTTCAACGTCGATCTGTGTCGAAGTGAACATCGAACGGGTCAGCCGCGACCGGGTCACCCGAGCGCTCTCGAACACCTGTGTCTTCACTTTCGTCAATGTCGATGCCGACATGATTCCGCGCCCCGTGCCGCCCGTGTATCCGACGACCTATGCGGAGGACGCGAGGTATCTGGAGGCCCATCGGCGAAACCGCCACCACGAAGCCCGCCGCACAGCGACGGCGCTCAAGAGAGGTCCGGCGGAGGAGCACGACGGCCCACACCCACACTCGACCGGTTAGTCGCTGGAAAATCCCCTCCCGCGCCAGCGCCCAGACGTGAGTCGGAGGGCTGTTGGGCGAAGGCGCCGCTCCCGGAATGACGGGCTAGCGAGAGAGCGGCCCCGATCGACTCGGCCGAGGAACGCGGAAGATGGACGGGCGTGGAACCTTCCACACTGCCGTGATCGGTTCTGCAATCGAGGCTCTGCCGGTCGCCGGAACACCGTACATGTCCTCCAGCGTTCGGAGCAGGTTGTAGTGGTCGATCCGCATGGCGTAGGCGCCCGGCTGAACGATCGGCCCAACGAAGATCGTCGGGATCTGGTTCGTCGCGGTGCCCGCATCCTCGTCGAACGTCACGATGAAAAGAGAGTTGTGGCTTCCGGCCCACTGGACGTACCCATCCAGCCGGCTCGCGAGCCAGGCATCGCCGGTCGCCACACTGCAGTCGTGCATGTCGTGGCAGAGATCCGGAACGACATAGGCGACAGTCGGCAGCTCGCCGTAGTCCGCGGGAAACGAGCCGAAGGTGAGATTCATGCTCGCGGGGACGTTCGTGTAATTGACCCACGGGTTGTGCCGCCGGGCATAATTGCCGCTGTTGCAGCCCGTGTAACCGTTGGATGGCATCGATTCGCTGTAGCCGAGGAAGGTCTGGCCGGTCATCAAGAGACCACTCGCGATGTTGGCGGCGCTGTAGGTGTGCGGGCAACTGTCGTCGGAGAGATTCTCCGTGTCTCCCTCGAACAGAGCCAGGTAGTTCGGCTCGCTTGGGTGACCCACGCCGTGGCTGTCGGTGAAGTTCGCGCCCGCATTCTTCAGGAAGTTGATATACGGCGCGCTCGCGTTGCCGATCACGTCGGAATACCCGTGGTTCTCCATGATCACCACGACGGTGTGGTCGGGCCTCGGGATGGGCGTTGCGGTTTCGAGTTCGGGCTCGGCGCTGGATCGAGTCGCCACTCGATTCGCCCCCGCAGACCGGATCGCCAGGAGGCCGACGAGAAGCAGAAACCCTGTCCGGGCCGCCCGGGTGCCGATCGAACTCATGTTTTCCTGACCTGACCCTACGCTCCCATTACTGCCGGGTCAAGGTTCCGAGATTACAATTTATATATTGTTATTATTCGAAGCCGATGCTACCCGCCCGCAATCGCCCCGACGACAAGAAACGGCTCCGCGCCGGTCGCGACCGCTTCGGGCAGCGGCGCGTCCGGCAACTCGTGGGACAGATCCTCGGAGCACGCGAAGAACCTCAAGAACGCGCGGCGCTGGTGCGTGCCGTGGTCGCGGATCGCCCCCCGCAGCATCGGATAGGTCGCCTCGAGCGCGTCGAGAACCGAGCGCTGCGTGACCGGACCCCGAACGTCCAGTTCCACCTCGCCCTGGACGCGCGCGAGCGTCCGCAGATGCGGCGGGAGCACGACTCGGATCACGGCAGCGTCTGGACCTCGACGGAAAGCACCGCCGGCAGATCACGGACGATGGGAGCCCAGTTGTCTCCGGCGTCGGCCGATCCGTAAACCTGGCCGCCGCTGGTTCCGAAGTACACGCCGCAGGGATCGAGCGAATCGACGGCCATCGCGTCGCGCAGCACGTTGACGTAGCAGTCTTTCTGCGGCAGGCCCTTCGTGAGCGCCTCCCACTCGTCGCCGCCGGTCCGGCTGCGGTAGACGCGGAGCTTCCCGTCGGGCACGTAGTGCTCCGAGTCGCTCTTGATCGGGAGGACATAGATCGTTTCCGGCTCGTGCGCGTGCACGTCGATCACGAATCCAAAGTCCGTCGGCAGATTGCCGCTGATCTCGCGCCACTGTTCGCCGGCGTCGTCGGTGCGCAGGACGTCCCAGTGCTTCTGCATGAACAGCACGTTCGGGCGCGACCGGTGCATCGCGATGCGGTGAACGCAGTGGCCGACCTCTGCGGTCGGGTTGGGAATGTACTGGGAGTGCAGGCCGCGGTTGATCGGCTTCCACGTCTTGCCGGCATCGTCGCTGCGGAACGCGCCCGCAGCCGAGATCGCGACGAAGATCCGATCGGGATGGCTCGGGTCGAGAAGGATCGTATGCAGGCACATCCCGCCAGCCCCCGGTTGCCAGGAGGGACCGGTACCATGGCCGCGCAGTCCGGGCAGCTCCTGCCAGGTCTCCCCGCCGTCGCTCGAACGAAACAGGGCGGCGTCTTCGACCCCCGCGTAGACCGTGTCCGGATCGTCGAGCGAGGCTTCGAGATGCCAGACGCGCTTGAATACCCAGGGCTTCTGTGTGCCGTCGTACCACTGGTGCGTGGTCAGCGGTTTGCCGGTTTCCGGCGACGCGTCGTAGACGAATTTGTTGCTCTCCCCGGCCGGCATGCCACCTGGCGAGGGCGTCACGCCGCCCCCGGGCGTCTCCCAAGTCTTTCCCCCGTCGCTCGAGCGCTGGATCACTTGTCCGAACCATGCGCTCGACTGCGACGCGTACAGCCGATTCGGGTCCGCAGGCGAACCCTTCACGTGGTAGATCTCCCAACCGGCAAAGTGTGGGCCGCTCACGTCCCACCGTTGGCGTTTTGCGTCCGACGTCAGGACGAACGCTCCCTTGCGTGTGCCCACGAGTACCCGTACCTGGCTCATCCCTCACTCCTTCCCGAGTTCCACACCGTCTTTCTGTTCCAGTTCCTTGGCTCTCCTTCTATCGTCGGACGGCCGGGGCCGAAATCGACATAGCCGACGAAAAAGTTGTTGTCGCGGGGTTGCACGCACGCCTCGCCGTCATTCCCGCTCTTCGTGTGGAAGATAACAAACCGAGGCTGGGATGCGTCTGGCCTCCGAAGTCATGGAGATTCCGCGGCTCAACGGCGTCTCAGCCGCGAGAACGTCAGGCGGCACGCCTCGGCGGGCCGCGCAGCACGCGAACGGGCAGCAGAATGATCGCCGCAAGCAGCCGGAAGACGCCGTCGACGGTGATACCCACGATCCGAAATGGCAACAGGACCACCCACACGATCGGGTAGAGCACGAGCGCCAGCAGCGCGAGCGGCCAGCAGAAAAACAGGAGCAGCAGCCAGATCAGGAAAGCTGTCATCCACCTCTTTTTACGAGAATTCCCAGCCGAGGTTCACGCTGGCAATGGAACTCGCGCAGAGCACGGGCTCTGCCGTCCAGACCTTCAGCCGCGGCGGCCACCGCGCGTCCGGTGGTTCCGAGAGGTAAAGCCAAGAGTCCCCTCGGTTCGGCCAAGGAGCAGCAGTCTGCTCGCGGCGCGCGAATTCTCCCGAAGTAACCGAGGGAGGAGGCGCGCGCCGCGGGAGCGTAGCGCGGAACGGGCGATCAGGCGCGCCGTCGAGGCCCTTTGGCCGAGCGGCGCGCCGGTCGCGTAGCGAGATCGCCCGCTCCGCGCGAAGCGACGTGTGGAGGCGCGCGCCGCGGGAGCACCGCGCGGAGCGAGGGACCAGGCCCGCGGTCGAGCCCCTTTGGGCGAGCCGCGGGCCGGTGCGCCAAAGGCGCAGGTCCTTCGCGCAGCGCGGCGCGACGGTTAGAAATCCACCCGCGTCGTCAGTCCGAACGTCCGGGGTTGGTTGGTCAGGTAGCCGATCCGGGCGCGAGTTCCACGCTCCCGGTCCAGCGCCAGGAAGGCACGCTCGTCGGTCAGGTTGTTGATGTAGACAGCCGTGTCCCAATTACCGTGGCGGACGCCAAACCGCAGGTTCACGATGTCGTAGGCCGGCAGCTTTGGGTCGTAGGTGAACGTGTTCTGCGTCAATGGGCCGCCGATCGTGTTCTTCCCGAACGACGTCAGGTCGAGCACCCCCAGCTGATCGTCGCCGACCTGCGTGAAGCGTGAGCCGATGTGCTGGTAAGTTCCGGTGACGTAGCCGGTGAATGACTGGTCGATCGGTTGCTGGTAGGTGGCCGCGAGAGCTGCCTCGAACTTGGGAACGCTCGGCAGACGTTCGCCGCTCTGGATGCCGGACACGACGGTGGTGATGCCCTTGGAGTCGGTGGAGGTCACGGTGGACCGCAACGTGGAGTCGTGATACCCGCCCGAGATGGAAAAGTCGAAGCGGTCGGTCGGCGCCGCCGCAAACTCGACCTCGGTTCCGATGCTTCGGGCCTTCGGCACACTGAAGATGAGCCGGGACGAACAGGAGCCCGCGGTCACGGTCACCTGGAGATCCTTGATGTCCACGTAGTACGCCGCGATGTTGAATGAGCCGCGGCCATTGAGGATCCTCGACTTCGACCCGACCTCGTAGTTCCAGGCCACCTCGTCTTTCCAGGAGTCTCGGCCGCTGAACGTCGAGAGATCCTGCGGCGTGCAAAGCGGAACGTTCAACGGGTCGTTGATCCCGCCCAACCGGAAGCCCTTGGAGGCCTGCGCGTTCAGGGTCGTCGAGTCGCTGACTTGGTAGCTGGCGATGAAGCGTGGAGCCACGCCGTCGGCCTTGACGGTGCCCGGCTGTGACACGAGGGAGGTACCGGTGTTGTCCTGGGCGAAGATGCCGTCAAAAATCTGCGCCTTGTCTTCTTTGTAGTGGTAATACCGCAGCCCCGCGGTCAGGTTGAACTTAGGAGTGACGGACAGAGTCCCCTCGCCGAAGAGGGCAAACTGTTGGAGCTTGTAGCTCAGGTCCGAGAAAAAGAGGGAGTCTGTTGGCGCGCGCAGTCCCTTGGTGGGAATGCCGGTGGCCGCTTCGAACCCGGAAACGAGCAGGTTCTGGCCGTAATTGCGCCGCTGGTAGGCGTAGAAGGCGCCTCCGACCCATTTGAGGCGATCCGATCCGCCGGAGAGCCGGAGCTCCTCGGTCCATGCCTTGGCGTACGTATGGTCGTCCAGCGGCGCGTTCAAATTGTAGATCTTCGGGGCCAAGCCGATGGAGCCGCCGGTGATCGAGCCCGTCAACGCCGTCGCATCGCGCAACACATCGACGTCACGATTGGTATAAGACGTGATCGAGGTCAGGGCGACGCTTCCGAAGTTGTACCGGATGTTCAGGTCCCCGAGCAGGAACTTGTCGTTGAAGGGCTCGTCGAGTTGGGTGAACAGTTTGCGGTCGCCCAACGTCACCTTCGGCCGGGTCGTCGTGAAGGGGTTGGCCAGGATGTTGTAGATGTCGATGCGGTTCCAGCCGTCCATCTTCACGGACTGGTAGACCAGGCGCGGAGTGATCGTCAGGTTTTCGTCCGGAGCGATCAAGAGCGACACCCGCGCCCCGGTGCGCTCGCCCGTGTTGACGTCTTTCTTGACGCTCAGGTCGGGCTGCACCGCGTCCATCCAGCCTGCCATCCGATTGTAATAACCCACGACGCGCAGGGCGGTCGTGCTGCTCAAGGGCGCGTTGAATCCCACCTTGGCGTAGCCGCCCTGATTGCCGTCCGTGAGGGTGTTCATGGAGACCTCGCCGAAATACTTGCTCAGGCCGAGCTCGGGCTGGTTGGTGATGTACCGCACCGTGCCGCCTTCCGAGCCGGAGCCGAAGAGGGTCCCCTGCGGCCCGCGCAGCACCTCGACGCGAGAGAGGTCGAAGAGATCGATGTCCGGCGTGAAGAGGGAGAGAGAGATGACCGATTCGTCCAGATAGGAGCCCACCGACTCCTTGACGCCCGGCTGGTCGCGCGCGATCTGGCCCGAAGAGACGCCGCGCATGGCAACCTGGTTCTGGCCGGGACCCAGGTTCTGCACGGAGAAGCCCGCCACGTTGGCAGCCACCTCTTCCAGATTCTCGACACCCCGCTCCCGTAAAACTTCTTCCGTCGGCGCCGCGACGGAGAAGGGCGTTTTGCTTATGGTCTCGTCGCGTTTCTGGGCCGTGACCGTGACATCCTCCGCGGCCCTCAGCTCGAGAGTGAAATCGACAGTGAGGCTTGCGCCGGAAGCGAGCCGCTGGTCCCTGTGGAGCACCTTGCGGAAACCTTGCACATCGACCGACACTGTGTAGACGCCCGCTGGGAGATCGAATACCTCGTAGGCGCCGGCGGAAGAAGATCGAACGACACGCGTCGCCAGGTTTTCCTGGTTCGTGATGGTCACCGGGGCTCCCCCGACGGCCGCACCGGTTGCGTCTCGGACGGTGCCGGCGATCTTTCCCGGCGGGGATTGAGCCGACGTCGGAGCAGCCGAAAAAACGATGAGCGCGGCGCAGACCATCAGGATCGCAATCCGCCGATCGGACATGGCACCCTCCTCTGTCAAAACGAATCATTTTCAAAGGGCTCCGCGTGTCGGAGCCTCCATGCTGGGCGTTTCATAAGGCCGCAGACACGCCTTTGTCAATCAAAAGCCGGGCAGGAGCCGATAAATAACTCCCCGGAAACGATTCTCTTCGCCTACCCCGCGGGCTTCGGTTCAACGCGGAACCGGACCGTCGCCAGAACTGCCAGCACCCCGAAGAGGACCAGGACGGCGGCGAGCTGCGCAATCACGAACGGCGGCTCCTTCTGCGTCGGGGCGAGCGCCTTGAGCGCCGGCACCTTGAGGAAAAGCTGGACGACCAGGACGAAGATGTTGAGGTACAGCGCGATCGCGGCAGTGATCACGTAGATCCGCCGCCAGGCGCCGGCGAGGTGGAACGCGTAGCGGGCCGCGATCGCCACCGGGAGCACCAGCAACGACACAATACCCACCTTGTGGGACGGCAGGAGCTGATCGAACGGGAACCCGAACCCGGTCACACTCGTCGCCACGGTCGTCGCCAGGAAGACGGCGGTCCAGGCGTCGAACCGTTTCCCGCCGATGTGCCCGAACATCACGACGAGGCCCGTGAAGATTCCCACCAGGCTCAGCACGACGTGCAAGAGAGTGAAGGTCGATGTCGAAAGGCCCCAAATCATGATGCCCCTCCGTTTTCGGTCCCCGAATGGTATGCCCGGAGCATAAGGTTCTCGTCGGCCTCCGCGCTCCACTAGAATGGCCGCAAAGAATTGGCGGCAGCAACGTGCTTCGCACAAGGAGGAGAGATGAAGGCGAAAACCAACCTGGTGGCCCTGGCGGTCCTTTTCATCGGCGCCGCGGTGTGCTTCGCCGCGGACGCGAACATGGGCACCTGGAAGCTGAACGAGGCCAAGTCGAAGTTCGGCGCGGGAGCGACGAAGAACACCACCGTTGTCTATGAGGCCGCGGGCGACATGGTGAAAGTGACCGTGGATGGCACCGACAGCGATGGCAAGCCGGTGCATTCCGAGTGGACTGGCAATTTCGACGGCAAAGATTACCCGGTCACTGCCGATCCGACGTCCGACGCGCGCTCCTACAAGAAGGTCGACGATCACACGATGCAGCTGACCGTCAAAAAGGACGGCAAAGTGACCGTGACCGGTCGCATCGTCGTCGCGGCCGACGGCAAGAGCCGCACCGTCACCACGAGCGGAACCAATTCCAAGGGCGCGAAAGTCACCACCACCGCCGTCTACGACAAGCAGTAGACGGACAGAACCGTTCCGCGCGATTCACGGGTTGGCCGGCGTGCTCGACCACGCCGGCCCGCTCCGTCCCTCACTCCGCGTGAGTTGGAAGATAAACTCTCGACGTCGATGCCTGCCGTTTTCGCTGGGTTCGTTGGGCTCGCCATGCAGATCATTGCGCACCCGCAGCCGCCTCAGATTCTCCAGATTCATCGCGAACCGTTGAAGCCGGGGAGCGAGGCCGCGTATCAGGAGATCGAGGAGGACACGGCGCGTATCTGCGCCCAACTCCGCTGTCCGCACCCCTACCTCGGAATCGAGTCCCTCACCGGATCAAAGGAAGTCTGGTTTTTTAACGGATACGAATCGACGGCAGAGCAGAAGCGGGTCGTCAACGAATACGCGAAGAACGCTCCGCTCCTCGAGGCTCTCGAAAAGAGCGGCAGGCGGAAAGTCAGCCTGACGGGAAAGCCCGCCGAGCTCTTTGCCAACTACCGGAAAGACCTGAGTCACGGCAGCCCCTGGATCCTGGGTCATGGCCGGTTTCTGGTGATCACGGTGACCCGAGGCCACCCACGGATAGCGGGATCGGTATTCGAGGTGGCGGACGGGACCCGATTCGTCGTGCTACCGGTCCCAACTCGCAGCGAAGCTGAAGCGGCGGCAGCCGCCGCAGGGTCCGAAACCAGGGTCTTCGCCGTTCGTCCGTCCTGGAGCTTCCCGGCCGAGGACTGGATCGCGGCCGATCCAGAGCTCTGGCACCGCGCATCCAAGAATGCTGGGACACCGAACTGAACCTCTCACGGAGGCAGAGCAGAGGGCCTGACGGCCTCACTCCTGTCACTTGCAAAACGCGAGTGACGCGGGTCGAAGCCTACCGAAAAGCGGGCGCCGGACAGCACCGGCGCGAGCGGGTGAGGCAACAAGAGGCCGCAAGGGCCAAATCCAGGGCACGGCGCGCGATCGAAACTACGCCGCTACGACTGTTCCTTCTTCCTTATACAGCGACGCACCGAGGATGGTGGCGATGATCGCCTGCGCGAGCTCCCAGAGGACCGGCAGCGCGTTGAACGGGAAGAGACCCATGTTGACGATGATGACCGTGCACACGACCGAGCCGAAGAACCAGACGACGACACCCGCGCGCGCCGCAGTTCCGGGACCGGCTCCGTAGCGCGGCCGGATCGCCGCATAGAGCCAGACAGAGGCGATTCCCATCACAAAACCGAGAATCATCCAGACGGCGATCGTGCTTCCGGACTGTGGGACCGTTTTCCCGAGCGCCTTCATCCCGGCTTCCATATCGGACTTCAGAACGACCGTGTTGAGCAGGAACTCCGAAATGTTGATCAGAACTCCGGCCACGAGTCCGCCGATGATCACCCGACTCAGGTTGATGCCCTTCATGGGTCCTCCTTTCCTCGAGACGGGAGAGATGTCGGGCCAAGCATAGTCCCGCCTATCTGGTCAGTTCCACTTGAGCGCGCGGAGCTGATCGAGGTTGACGTTGCCTCCCGACAAAACGACGGCGACGCGTGAGCCGGCGGGGAGTTCCACGAGCCCGTTCAGCAACGCGGCGACCGGCGCGGCGGCAGCGCCCTCGACCACGAGCTTGCACCGTTCCATGATCCAGAGCATCGCGTCGAAGATCTGGCGGTCCGGCAGGGCGACGACCTCATCCACGAACCTCTGCACGACCGAAAAAGTGATCTCGCCCACGCGGCGCACGCGCAGGCCGTCGATGATCGTCTTGCAGTCGATCGTCTCGAGATGTCCGGCCTCGACGCTCTTCTTCATCGCGGGGCCATCGGAGGACTCGACTCCGATCACTCGGATCTTCGGATTGTGGCCCTTGACCGCCATCGACACGCCGGAGATCAGCCCGCCCCCGCCGATCGGCACGATCACCGCGTCGACTTCGGGCCAGTCCTGCACGATCTCGAGGCCGAGCGTGCCCTGGCCCGCGATGAGCTCTTCGTCGTCGAAGGGGTGCACGTACGTGAGTCCCTGCGTGCGAACGAGCTCTTTCGCCTTTTCATTGGCCTCGTCCCAGATCGTGCCGTGCAGGACCACTTCAGCGCCGTAGCCCTTGGTGGCGGCGATCTTGGCCGGCGTCGCGTTCTCCGCCATGCACACGACCGCGCGGATGCCGTGAATCTTTGCGGCGAGAGCCACGCCCTGTGCGTGATTCCCCGCCGACGAGCAAACGACGCCGCGACTCTTCTTGTCTTCGGGCATGAGCGCGAACTTGTTCAGAGGCCCGCGGATCTTGTACGACCCGACACGCTGAAACATCTCGGCCTTCAAACGAACATCCAAGCCCGTGCGCTCAGAGAGCTGCCGCGACGTCAGCAGGGGCGTGTGCTTGATGTGCGGCGCGATCCGCGCGCGAGCCTCCTTGAAATCGTCAAGTGTCAGAGCGAACATAGCTCCGCAATAGTCGCACAACCAAAAACGGGTCCCGGGGCAGCAACGAGTTCGGCGTCGAAAGGACCGGCGGCCTGGCGCATTCCAGGCCGTCGTTATGGTCCGCACCAATGGTTGCTCGATGCCGGAGCGGGCGCGACGAGTTCCAGCGCCTGCTCGTCGAGATCGCGAGGAAGCTGCGGCTCGCCTGGCTACGATATATTGCGTACGTCCGGCAGCCGGCCTGGATTTCCCAGAGTCTTGCCGCGTCCGGCCGGTTCCGGCCAACAAGTGCGCATGGCGGAAACTGCTTCGCTCTTGGTTGGGCTGGGAGCCTCATCTCAGGGCGGAAAGTGAGGAGAGCGTGATACAGGGTGTGAAAAGGACCGCGGTTCTCGTTGTGGCCGCGTGTGTCATCGGTTGCCTATCGGCACGAGCGGAAGCGGCCGAGAATCAGGCGCCGCCGGCGAGCGGCAGCGGGCATGCACTCAACGTCGCATTTCAGGATCTCAAGTGGCAAAAGATCGTCCCGGAGCTCGCCGACCGTTCCCCGGAGATCGTGATCCTCCGAGTCGATCCGACCACGCAGGCCACACAGTTGATGATCCGAGTTCCCAAGAATACCCACGTTCCCAAACACTGGCACACGGCCAACGAGACGCACACCGTCCAGAGCGGAACGTTCATCATTGAGTGCGAGGGGAAGCGGGCGGAGCTCGGTCCCAACTCCTTCAACTATGTCCCGAGCAAGATGCCTCATGAAGCCTGGACCAAACCGGAGGAGGGAGCCCTGCTTTTCATCACTGTTGATGGAGCATGGGACATCAACTGGGTCGGAGGCCCTCCCAAACCGGAGGACTTCACGCCCAGGACGAATCGCTAGAGCCGCTCCGCTGCGATCCCAGAAAGCGCGAGAATCCGCTCGTGCCGCTCTTTGAGGACTCTCCGCCTTCCGCCGCGGCGACGCGAGTCCAACCGCTCCGGCTTCGAGGGACGGGGCCGGCCGCTGCCATTGCGCCGACGGGTCCTTCCGGCGAACGGGATTTCCTCGCGGAGCGGCTCGCGCTCTTCGGCCGCATCGCGTGCCTCGCGTCGAGCGGCTTCCTCATCATGCGGCTGGGCTTGAACGTCGCCGCGAAACTGGGACTGCTCGACAACTTCCCGATCTTCCACCTGGCGGCGACGGCGATCCTCTTTCTCATCTGGATCCTGGCCGGCAGCCGCGCCCTTTCCGATCGAGGCCTGCGCCGTCTCGACGCCGTGGGAACGATCACCGCAGCCCTCGCCTATGAGGCGATGACTCTGACGATGCCGCTCTCCTGGAGACCGGACCAACTCGTGCTGCTCATCCTGAACGCGGTGCTCCTGGGCCGGGCCGCTCTCGTTCCGAGCGAGCCGCACCGCACCGCCCGCATCTCGGCTGCCTCCGTCGCTGCGACGCCGGTCGCGGCGTTCCTCCTCTTTCGCCGCGGCTCGTGGCCCGACCTCCCCGTCGGCTCCGCAGTGACACAGGCGGTCCTCTGGTCGGCGTTCACGGTGATCCTCGCGACGCTGATCTCCAACGTGACCTTCCACCTTCGCCGCTCGGTTGCCCGCGCGCGTCGGCTCGGCCAGTACACGCTTCTGGACAAGATCGGCGAAGGCGGCATGGGCGTGGTCTACCGCGCCGAGCACGAGATGCTCCGGCGTCCGACGGCGATCAAGCTCTTGCCTCAGAAGAGCGCGGGAGAACAAAGCCTCCGGCGCTTCGAGCGAGAGGCGCAGGTGACGGCCCGACTCACGAACCCTCACACCGTTTCAGTCTACGACTTTGGACGCACACCTGAAGGCGCCTTCTACTACGTCATGGAGTACCTCGACGGAGTCGACCTCGAGCGCCTCGTGCGCGAGGCGGGCCCGCTGCCGCCCGGCCGAGTCGTGCACATTCTGCGGCAGGTCTGTGAGGCGCTGGCCGAGGCGCACGGCGCCGGCCTCATCCACCGCGACATCAAGCCGGCCAACATCCTGTTGTCCGAACGCGGAGGCATCGCCGACTTCGCGAAGGTCCTGGATTTCGGATTGGTCAAGGAGATCGAGGAATCCCCCGATGTGCGGCTGACGCGCGAAAATGTCTTTGCAGGGACCCCGGACTACCTCGCGCCCGAGACCATCCAATTCGGAAGCTCTCCCGATCCGCGCAGCGACATCTATGCTGTCGGGGCCGTGGCCTATTACCTCCTAACGGGTGGACCCGTCTTCGAGGGCCGGCCGATCGAAGTGATCCAGAGCCATCTCCAGGCCTCCCCGGAATCGCCCTCCGAGCGCCTCGGCCGGCCCTTGCCGCGTAAGCTCGAGGGCGTCGTTCTCGAATGCCTCGAGAAGGACCCGAATCTCCGGCCCGACAGCGCTCAGGCTCTGATGGATCGGCTCGGCAGTTGCGACGACGTCGAGCCCTGGGGCGCTGACGAAGCACGGGTGTGGTGGAGAGACAGAAAGACAGCCCGATCCGCTGTCGCCGTTCAGGGTAGAGAGTGACGTCCGAAAATGGCGATTCCCGACCTGGCCCGGGGCGGGCTTGGAGCCGTCACTGGCCTATCGTATGCATCCCCAATGGTGCGCCGCAGGCTCGAAATCCGAACAGCCGAGATCCGAAGATTTGCCGCGCGCGGAATCGACATGGCGATTAGGGAGGGTTAACCCATGGCTCTCATCGATGGCATGTTGCAGGAGCTCGAACAGGAAGCAGAGACGACGCGTCGAGTGCTCGAGCGTGTTCCTGATAATCAATTAGCCTGGCGGCCGCACGAAAAGGCGAGGACGCTTGGAGAGCTCGCGCTGCATGTCGCGATGGTGCCCGGCGGAGTCGCCGAGCTGATCGCCTCGCCGTCTCCGGCTCAGGCTCCTCAGTTCATCGACCCCTCCCCCAAGAGCGCCTCGGAGCTGATCCCGGCGCTCGACCAGAGCATCGCGAAGGCGAAGAAGGCGCTCGGCGGCATGAACGACGCCGCGGTCACCGCGACGTGGCGAATGATGAGGGGCGACCAGGAGTTGTTCGCGGTCCCGCGAGTGGCGCTTCTGCGGTCGATCATGCTGAATCACTGGTACCACCACCGCGGGCAGTTGACGACTTACCTGCGCGAGCTCAGCGTGCCCATCCCATCGATCTACGGCCCGAGCGCCGACGAGAACCCTTTCGGCTGAGGCCGCAGGGCCGAGGGCGGCGGAAACAGGCGGTGGCGTGAGTCATCCTCGACAGGCCTGAGGTCGGTCGCGCGCTTTCGGCTGCCGGCGGCGAGGCCAGACCGAACGTGGAGTGCAGCAATGGATGACAAGGACCGACAATCGGCGTTCCTGTCGGCGCTGGTCACGGAGCACTTCGTGCTTCAGACGGCGGCGAGCGCGACGGTGACCGAAGCGGCGTCGCGGTCCTCTCTCTATGTCTTTTCGCTCTCGAGCTCGCTCGTCGCGATGGGATTCGCATCGCGGTCCCGGGAGGCGTTCCTGCCCTTCGCCGTGACTCTCCTCTCCGGCGTGTTCCTCCTGGGCGTTTTACGATCATCCGCCTCGTCGACACGATGCTCGAATACCAAAGATGTCTTGCCGGAATCGCCCGGATCCGCGGCTACTACCGCACGCTGACGCCCGAAGCGGCGGTGTACTTCTCCGCCGAGACCGGTCGCTGGCCGGAGGCGCAAACCACGCCTCCGCTCTGGCTCGGACCCGTCATCGGGTTTCTGACCACCGCCGCAAGCATTGTCTCTTTGCTCAATAGCATCGTCGCAGGCGCCGGCGTTGCTCTGGTCGTGGGCTATGCCCGCGCCGGCGAGCAAACCGGTTTCGCGTTGCTGCCGGGCGTCGCCACGGCCGTGGTTCTGATGGTTGGCTTCCTCGCCTACCAAAGATGGCGATACAGCATCTCGAAAACCGTAGAGTCGCATGAAGGCCGGAGACCAAATCACCCGACCCCCAACAAAGGATGCTGATTCATGCCTGGAAGAAATGGTTGGGCGGTCGTCGTGGCGGCGGCAGCGGCATTTGCGGCGAGCTCGGTTTGGTACATCTTGTTCGGCAGAGAGCGGATGAAGCTGCTCGGCGATGACCCGGCCGCCACGGCCGAGATGAAGAAGTCGCCGGCGTGGAAAAAGCCCGTCGAGCTCGTTCGGGGTCTTGTTGTCGCCTACGTTCTCGCGCGCTTCGTCGTGCTTCTTGGTGTCGTCGACTGGAAGGGTGCGGTACAACTGGCAATCTGGCTGTGGATCGGGTTTCTCGCCGTGATTCTCGCGGGCTCCGTCCTGTGGGACAACAGGCCTTGGAAGCTCGCCGCCATCCATGCCGGCGATTGGCTCCTCCAGGTACTCCTCATGGCAGTCATACTCGGGGCGTGGCGCTAGATAAGGAAGATTGACGGAGGAGCCATCATGCTGAGAACCGCACCGATTCGCGCTTACATCCCCGCTTCCAACGTCCCGCGGGCGAGGAAGTTCTACGAGGAGATCGTTGGGTTAAGACCCAGGGAGGAGTACGCGGGCGGCGTGATCTACGAATGCGGGGGTGCCGAAGTCTTCCTGTACGCGACGCCTCATGCGGGCACGTCCAAAGCAAGTCAGGCGTACTGGCAGGTCAAAGATGTCGAGGCCGAAGTGGCCGAGCTCAAGGCCCAGGGCGTCAAGTTCGAGGAGTACGACATTCCGGGTGCGGCGATGAAGAACAGCATCGCGACCGGAGGCGGCGCGAAGACGGCCTGGTTCAAGGACACCGAGGGAAACATCATGGCGGTGAGCCAGCGGCTCTAAGAGGTCACTTCGCGCGGACGGCTCTCTCGATCGGCCCGATGTGCTCGTCGATCCAGAGAGCGGTGGCGTCGCCCGCGGACGTCTTCTCGAACCGGAGATCGCGGACGTGGTCGCGGTAGAAGAAACAGTCGGCGCAAGTGGCGGACGCGAAGACCTCGCTCGCGGAAGGTCCGGCCTCGACCTCGAGGTGATCCCCCTTGCGCCTCACGATCCAGTTGTCTCCGTCGCTGTCCTTGTACGTGCCGAGCAGGCGATCGAGCGCCGCCGGCTCGAGCGTCGCGGCCTTGCGGCCGTCGGCCGGGACGCCGGCGACGAGCGACGCCGCCCGCAGCGCGAGCATCCGCGGGTCGCGGCCCGGACCGGTCGCGTTGGAGAGCACAGCGACATAGACGTGGTCGTCGGGCCAGCGCATGTTCGCCGAGACGAACCCGTTGATCGCGCCGCCGTGCTCGACGACGGCGTGCCCCTCGTAGCTCCAGATTCCCCAGCCGAACCCGTAGCGGGTGGCCGTTCCGTCGGGAAGCGTCACCGGCGTCCACATGCGCCGCCGGCTTTCCTCCGACAAGAGCCCATTGCCATCGAGGGCGGCCTGCCAGCGCGCCAGATCGTCGACCGTCGACACGAGAGCGCCCGCGGCATAGGGCTGCGTCATCGAAAGATAAGGCGCGTTGACGACGCCGCCGGGAGTGCGCTGATATCCCTCGACACGCCCCGGAATGATCGGCGCGTCGCTGCCGTAGCGGGTCCGCTCCAATCCGAGCGGCCGGAAGATTGCCTCGGCGAGGAAGTCCTCGTATTTCTTCCCGGAGACCTTCTCGATGATCGCGCCGAGCAGGTGGTATCCGGAGTTGTTGTACTTCCATTTCGTTCCGGGCTCGAAATCGAACGGCTCGTTCTGAAAGAACGCAATGAGCTGCGCGAGGGTCCAGTCTTCGCGCATGCGCGGCGGCCACGACGGCATGCCGGTGACGCTCTTGATTCCGGACGTGTGCGTCAGGAGCTGCTCGACAGTGATCTTCCTGCCGCGCGTCGGGAAATCCGGCAGGAACCGGCCGATCTCATCCGAGAGGGAGAGCTTTCCCGCCTCGACGAGCTTCAGGATCGCCGCCGCCGTGAACTGCTTGGTGACCGAGCCGATCCGGAAGACCATTTCCGGCGCGATCGGAACGGAGAGCTCGACGTTGGCGAGGCCGTAGCCCTTGCGCAGGATCGGCTTCCGGTCCTGGACGACGAGGACGGCCGCGCCGGGCCCCGTCGCCGGATAGGCCTCCGCGAAGATCCGATCGAGCCGCGCCGCGAGATCGTCGCTCCGCCCCGGGCCCGCGAGCCCCGCTCTTGCCGCCGCCAGAAAAAGAATCACGGCCGCGAGGAGGCTCTTTCTCATGGCGATCATCACGTGTCCTTGCCGCCTTCCAGGCCCACACGCCGGACGAGGTCCGCGAAGCGCGGATCGGGCCGCAGGTCGTCCAGATTCGGATCAATGCCGAGATAGGCCATTCCGTTGGACCTTTCGGCGTAAGCCTGCTCGAGGAGGGAAAACGCGCCATCGATTTCGCCGAGCGCGGCGCGAGCCGGCGCCAGGAAATACGGGGAGAGTACCGTGTCTCGGAGAGCTTCTCGAGCTCGGCGAGCGTCGCCCGGGCTTCGTCTCGTCTGCCAGCCTTCGCGTAGGCGTATGCCAGGTCGGCACGGTAGCGGGTGCTGCTCCGAGGGCTCGATCGCTTTCTGGAGCGCCAGGATCGCGCTGTCGTGCCATGAGAGATTGCTGGACGCAAGTCCGATGACCCCCAGGGCAACGGGGAAGGTCGGGTCCATCTCCAGCGCTTTCTCCGCCTCCCGGATCGCCTCTTCGTATCGGCGCGCCACGAGGAGGCTCCAGCCGCTGGCCGCGCGGATGATGGGGGCAAGCGGATCGAGCTCCTGCGCGCGCCGCCAGATGGACAGCGATTCATCGAACCGGCCCACGACGCTGAGAAAGTTGGCGTAGTAGTTGTGCGCCGTCGCATCCGTGGGCGCCTCTTCGAGACACCGGTGAATCTCGCGCTGCGCCTCGGGCCAGTTCCAGTCGTAGTAGAAGAGCGCGTAGGCAAGCGGCGCCCTCGCCTCCGCGAGCGTCGGGTCGATCTCGAGCGCTCTTCTGGCCGCCGCCCTGGCCTTCGGGAAGGTTTCGCCGGGCGGCTCGATCGCGTGGAACCCCAGAACGCCGTAGCTGTGGGCGATCCCGACATACGCTCCGGCGTAGGCCGGGTCCGCGTCGATCGCGCGCCGGAAGTACTCGATGCCCTTGCGGATTCCATCGCCGGTCCGCTTGTTCCAGTAAAAGAGTCCCTGCAAGTACAGGCGATACGCCTCCGCGCTCTGGGTCGCCCCTCGGGTGAGGCTCCGTTTCTCTTCGCCGGTGAGCTTGAGCCGCAGGTTCTCGGAGATCTGCGTTGCGATCTCGTTCTCGATCGCAAACACGTCGGCCATCTTCCGGTTGTAGTGCTCGCCCCAGAGCTGCGATCCGTCGGAAAGGTCGACGAGCTCGACGCGGATGACGAGATCGTCGCCGCGGTGCAGGACCCTTCCCGAGACGACGGCGCCGACGTTCAACTCGTGCCCGACTGCGATCGGATCGATGTCGGCTCCTTTGTACCGAAAGACGCTGCTCCGGGACATCACGCGCAGGCCGCTCAGCCGGGACAGTCGCGAGATGATCGTCTCCGTGATTCCGTCGCTCAAGTATTCGGCTTCGGCGTCTCGGCCGGCGTTGGCGAGCGGCAGGACCGCGATCGACTCGATGGCGCGGCGGCGCCCGGAGGAGATCTTGGGACCCGCCGCGGCGCTGGCGACGGCGCGCAGGGCGAAGACCAGGTCGCGCGCCGACTGAAAGCGCAGGCCCGGCTGTTTCTCGAGGCAGTGGGCGACGATGCGGGAGAGCTCGGGAGGCGCCTCGGGATCCGCGGCGGAGAGCTCCGGCGCCGGGTCTCGCAGGACGGCGGCCATGATCTCGGCCGAGGTTCGGCCCGCGAAGGCCCGCTTGCCGGTAGCGACCTCGTAGAGAACGCAGCCCAAGGAAAAGAGGTCGCTCGGCACTTCGGCCTTGTCGCCGTGAATCTGCTCCGGCGACATGTACCCGATCGTGCCCATCGTCCAACCCGGCTGGGTGCCGCCGGCCGCGGTCGGAGCCGACGTCGCATCCTCCGAAACCGGAAGAGAAGATTCCCAGCGTGCCAGACCGAAATCGAGGATCTTCACGCGGCCGTCGGAGGTGAGAAAGATGTTCTCGGGCTTCAGATCGCGGTGGATGATGCCGCGGGAATGCGCGGCGGAGAGGCCCTCCGCGACCGCAATTGCGATCTCCACGGCCTTCGCCCAGGACGGCGCCGAATAGGCAAGCCGCGTGCGCAGAGTTTCTCCTTCGAGCAGCTCCAGGACCGCGTAGAGGCGGTCCCTCTCGCGGCCGAGATCGAAGAGCGTGAGCACATTCGGGTGCGAGAGCGCCGCCACGGCGCGGGCCTCCTGCTCGAAGCGTCGAACGAGGTCGGCGTCGGAGGCCAGCCGGTCCGGCAGAACTTTGATCGCGACCTCGCGCCCGAGGCGCAGATCTCGCGCCCGATAGACTTCTCCCATTCCGCCCTCGCCGAGCGACGAGAGGATTTCGTAAGGACCCAGGTGGGAACCGGAGGCGAGCGGCATCGGCGTGAGGATTCTAGCCGGCCAGGCCTGCCGAAGCGCCAGACCCGCTCGGAGCTATTCCTCGACGTACTTCCGCAACCGGGCGAGTGCCGAGTCCCAGCGCTTCGAGATCTTCTCCAGGTAGCCGCGCGCCTCCTCCAGCCGGTCGGTGTCGAGCTCCCAGACGCGTTCGCGCCCGCGGCGGACCCCATGGACGAGGCCGGCGCCTGCGAGGACATCCAGGTGTTTGGTGATCGCCTGACGCGTGACGTCGGATCCGGCCGTGAGCCGGGTGATCGACTGCGGGCCGCCGGCGCACAGTCTCGCGACCAGCGCGAGGCGGGTCTCGTCGCCGAGAGCGGAAAAGACCGGCCCCGCGCGGACGAGGCCGGCCATTCCTCTGCTATGCGGAGACATACCGCTCGATTCTCTTGAGCTGCTCGGCCCAGCCCTGGTCGTTCATACGGAACGCCTCGGCGCGGCGCGCCGCCGGGATGCGGTCGAAGCCCGACTCGGTGACGGTGAGCTCGGTGCCGCCGGCGACTTCCTCCAGCCGGAACTCGACGAGGGTCGTCGGCTCGCCCGAATAGTCCACTTTCGGGTCGATCGCGTAGGGATGCCACCGGTAAGAGAGCAGACGCTCGGGCTCGACCTTCTCGATGGTGATGTCCCCGGTGACGTGCTCGTAACCCGGTTCGGTGCTCCGGGCCCGAACCCGAGCACCCGGCGCGAAGGAGCCCTTGAGCTCCATGCGGAACCAGGTGCCGAACTCTTTTGCGTCGGCGATGGCGCGCCACACCCGCGATCGTGGCGCCTTCAGAACGATTTTCTTCTCGATTTTGTCCGTGCTCATGTGCAACCTCCAGATTGCATGTTGTCACACCCTCCGCGAATATGCAACCTTATAGTTGCATATGAGCGACGGAGGTGATCGAGAGGGAGAAAAAGGCCCGACCGGCCGCCGCGTGGGCGTGGCCCGGGGCCCGCTTTCGCAATCGGGATGCGGACTCTGGCTCTACTTCGGGGTCTCGTCTTCCTTTATGGCCTTGGCCTCGGCGACGCGAACGGTCTTGGCTTTCCGGTCGATCTGCCCGCTGATACTGACGTGGCCGCCTTCATAACCTTTGAGCGCCTCTGGGTTTTCGACGATCCAGATCTGACCGTCCGGGTCGGCGACGAAGACCATCCTCTGGGCCTTCCATTCGGGGTGCCCGACGCTCGCTCCGCCCCTCAGGCACTTGCGGACACATTCCTCCTTCCCGGGCTTCGTGTGGGCCGCACCGCAAGCCTCATCGCTCACCCATCCCGCGACGCTAGCCGGTTTGTCTTCGGCTTTTCCGGAGAGTGCAAGCGCCAGCGCCGCGCCGACCGTCAGGGCGACCAGAGTCCGGTTCCTCATGGTGCGCATCGTCCGTTTCCTTTCTTGCGAGCCGCTCCTTCGACAGAGTGCCTAGCTCAAGACTCAGCGTATCAGCGGCTTGCCCTTAGTGCCGCAGATCGGCCGGCCGCAACCGCAATATGATTTCGGCGCGTTTCGGAGGAGGACCTCATGCGTACGGCAAGACTGACGCTTGCGACCCTGTTCCTGCTGAGCAGCGCGCTGGCCCGAGCCGGCGACGAGAGAAAGACGTCCTGGAAGATATCGGGCGTTCTCGAGGAGGCCTGTTCGTGCGACGCCGCGTGCCCCTGCTATTTCGATTCGAAGCCGACCCGCGCGCATTGCGGCGGCGGCCAGGTCAACTTCATCGAGAAAGGGAACTACGGCGATGTCTCCCTGAACGGCCTGGCCGTCGCCACCATGGGACAGAACCCGGACGGAACGACCATGATGGATTCGTTCGGCAAATGGGACTTCGCCTATGTCTATATCGACGAGAAGGCAACCCCGCAGCAGCGTCAGGCGCTCGAGGAGATCGCGAAGGCCACGTTGCCCCTGGGCGCACCGCCCGAGAAGACGCGGATCCGGTACGTCCCGATCACGCGCAAGACGGAAGGCTCCGAGCACACGATCACGATCGGCTCGGTGGCCAGCTTCTCCGGCCACCTGATCCCAGGCGGCATGGGCGGCTCCCCCAAGATCGGCAGCGCGCCGGGCGGCGACCCGATCCACCGCGAGTATCAGCAGGGACGTACGACGCGCCAGACCTACACCGAGTCCGGCCAGAAGTGGGACTGGTCCAACACGAACTACATGTACGCGAGGTTCGAGACGGACAGTGACGAGTTCGAAAAATTCTTCGCGGCCCTGGCGCAGGCGATGGAAAAGGCCAAGACCGAGAAGAAGCCGAACTGAAGCCGGCCAGAACAGAAGACCGCCTCGGACGACCGCGCGGCGCTCGCCGCACGCGCAAGACGCGTGCGAGAGCGACTCTTGCCGCGCTCATCGGGTAATCTGCCAGGATGAAATGGGGGCTGCTGACTCGCGAGGCGCGCATCCGCCTGGGTACCCCCGCCATCCTCGCCATCGGGTTTGCCGCCGCCGTCGTGATCTATCTGACCGCGCAGCCCCCGCCGGAAAACCCGCTCGGTTATGACCCGTTGGACACCAAGAAGTACTTGCACGACCTGGAAGTCTACGGAGGGAAAGCCAATGTGTTCGCCGCCGAGCTCCGAGAGTGGTTCGACAGCCTCTGGCACGGCAAGCGCCTGGCGTTCACCGTGGCCGTGACCACCGCGATCACGGCTTGGGCCTTCAAGTTTTTTGCCACGCCGCTGCCACCGGACGCAGAGGCGAGCGGCGCCGACGCGCGGAATCCGATGGGATCCGCCGACAGCAAAGAGGCCGGCGATAACGTCGCCCGTTTTGGGCCCAAAGATCCCGCTCGCCGAGCTCGACGGCGCTCGCGCTCCACGCGGCGGCGCTGAAAAAAGGAGACCGCTACTTTTTCGCGGGCGCCTTTCCTCCATCCACGGGCTTGAGGTCGAACTTGCCGTTGCTCTCGGCGAAGAACAAACACTCCGAGGCCTTGTCGCAGGCTGTCGTGTGCCGATAGTTCCCGCCAGGCTGCATCATGTAAGAACCGGGACCCAGCCGGACTTCGGGCTTTCCTTCGGGCCCGTGGATGAACGTGCCCGACACGATCACGATCTTCATGGTGTTCGTGTGCGTGTGCAGCGGAGCAGAGAATCCCCCTGGAAACTTGATCAACGCGCCGTACGCGCCCGTCGCATGGTTGCCCCAAAGATCCGCGATCTTGACTCCCGGAGCGCCGGTGGGATCGAGGTCGGTCCACTTGACGTCGCCGGCCGGCATGATGACCGCCCCGCTCGCCTTGGCTTTCGAACCGCTCTTCGCCTTCGCCTTTCCGGATGCCTGCGCCAGCAACGCCGTCGTCAGCAGGAACGAAACCGTGAACGCCAGGACGTTTCTTGCCCTCATCGAATCCTCCTTTTTGTGTGAAGCCTGATGCCGAGGCTATCACTCGGCGCCGCGTGCGTCCCCTGCCGGAGTCTCTCCTCGCGACCCCCGGACGGCGCGTTGCGCACGGACGGGATTGGTTATAGGTTGTCGCTCCGCCCGGGAGGTCGATCTGGAACCTCTCGGCAAGAGGTGCCTATGAATAGACGAGACTTTTTGCGGTCGGCGGGTGTCGCTTCCGCAACCCTCGCCTTTCCGAGAACCGAGCGCCTGTTTGCACTGAGCGAAACGCAGGGCGGGTGGCGCACGTTCGAAGTGACCACGCGCGTCGAAGTGCTGAAACCTTCCGGTCCAACGCTCGTCTGGCTGCCGGCGGCCCTGATCCGAGAGACGCCCTACCAGAAGACGCTCGCCAATCAGTTCAGCGCCGAGGGGGGCACCGCGAAGATGGTTGAGCAGAAGGCCGACGCTCTCGGAATCATCGCGGCGAAATACCCCGCCGGCGTCCCGCCCGTGCTCATCCTGACGAGCCGGGTGGCGACGAAGAACTGCTCGGTCGACCTCTCCGCGCCCGGCAAGGCGCCGAAGGCGGACGGGGCGGAGCTGGAGCATTTTCTGCAGCCGACGAAGTTCATCCCGACCGATGGCCCGGTGAAGGCGGCGGCGACCGAGGCAACGAGCGGCGCGAAGACCGACGTCGAGAAGGCTCGCGCGATCTACCAGTGGATCGTCGACAACACGTATCGGAATCCGAAGACACAGGGCTGCGGCGTCGGGGACATTCGCTTCCTGCTCGAGTCCAAAGATCTCGGCGGCAAGTGCGCCGACTTGAACGCTCTCTACGTTGGCCTGGCGCGCGCAGCGGGCCTCCCGGCTCGCGACGTCTACGGCATCCGCGTCGCCAAGTCCGAGATGGGATACAAGAGCCTCGGCGCCTCGTCCGAGAAGGTCACCAAGTCGCAGCATTGCCGCGCCGAGGTGTACCTCGGCGGCTATGGCTGGGTCCCGGTCGACCCCGCGGACGTTCGGAAGGTCGTGCTGGAGGAGCCGCCCGGCAACCGCGCGCTGGACGACGAGATGGTGAAGAAGGCCCGCGCGCGGCTCTTCGGGTCCTGGGAGATGAACTGGATGGCCTACAACTTCGGCCACGACGTCGCTCTGCCCGGATCGAGCGGCCCGCCGGTCGCCTTCTTCATGTATCCGCAGGCGGAAACCGCCGAAGGCCGCCTGGACAGCCTCGACCCGGACAACTTCAAGTACGAGATCACCTCCAAGGAGATCACGTCCGCGAACGGCTGACGCGCGTCGCCCGTGCGTACTCGCGTCTCACCTAAGCGAGCGAATTCGTTGGGTCCGTCCTGGAGGATGGCTCTCGCGCAAGCAGCGGCAGCCAGCCGCAATCACTGGCGTTCTGATCTCATGGACCGGACGCCGATGACTTCGGACCACCTCACCCGCGAGCCGCGCGACGATTTCATGTTAAGCTCTCCTATAGGGTTTCTATAGGAGTGTGACTGTTGGGTTCGGACCTGCTCAAGGGAACTCTGGATCTTCTGATTCTGCGGGTGCTCGCGATCGGACCGAACCACGGCCTCGGTATCAGTCGTCGGATCCGGCAGGTGTCCGGAGGAACGTTCGAGGTCAAGCCGGGCTCTCTCTTCCCGGCCCTGCATCGCCTTGAGGAACAGGGCTGGCTCGCGGCGCGCTGGGGGGAATCCGAGAACCACCGCCGCGCGAAGTTCTACCAGCTCACGAAGTCGGGACGCCGGCAGGTGGACGCCGAGACTTCGACGTGGGAAACCATCGCGGCGGCGATCGCCCGGGCGATTGCCGCGACCGCATAGACCCGGCCATGTCGCGTTTGCGCCACCTGCTTCGCAATCTTTTCCAGAAGAAGCGGGTGGAGGAGGAACACGACGACGAGGTGCGCTCGTATCTCGAGATGTCGGCTGCCGAGAAGATGGCCAGAGGCATGAGCGCAGACGAGGCGCAGCGCGCCGCGCGGCTCGAGGCGGGCGGCGTCGAGCAGGTGAAGGAGGCGGTGCGGGACGTCCGCGCCGGCGCCTGGTTCGAGCAGCTCCACCAGGACGTTCGGTACGGATTGCGGGCACTTCGCCGCAGGCCCGGTTCGACCGCCATCGCGGTTCTGGCGGTGGGGCTCGGCGTCGGATCCGCAACCGCGATCTGGAGCGTCGCGGATGCCGTGCTGATCCGCTCGTTACCCGTCCGAGACCTCGACCGCACCGTGATGGTCTGGCAGCAGGATCTCACGACGGACCGCGACCGCATCACGTTCTCGCCGGCGGAGTATCTGGACTACCGCGACGCAGGCCGGTCCTTCGAGTCGCTCGGCGCCCTTCAGCCGGGAAGCGCGATCGTTCGGCTCGGAGACACCCCCACAGCGCTCGAGACGGCGCGCGTGACGCGGAGCCTCTTCGACACTCTCGACATCAAGGCAGCGCTGGGCCGCGCCTTCGTTCCGGACGAAGAGAGACCGGGCCGGGATCACGTCGTAATGCTGACCAACGGCTTCTGGCAACGCCAGTTCGGCTCCGACCGGCATGTCCTCGGAACGATGATTTCCCTCCAGGGCGACTCCGCGAGCGGCGCCGACGCCACGGCTTTGGCCGACGGGCCTTACACGATCGTGGGCGTTCTGCCTCCGCAGCTTCCGGTCTTCTATAGCCAGGCGGACGTCTGGATTCCGCTCCCGCTCGATCGGAGCCAGCTCTCGCGAACCGTCCGAGGCTTGCGCGTCTTCGCGCGCCTGCGTCCGGGCGTCTTGCTCGAACGGGCGTCGGCCGACTGCAACGCGATCGCGCGCGACCTGACGGCTCGATACCCGGAGACGAACCGAGACATTCACGCCTGGCTCGTTCCGCTGCGAAGCGAGGACATCGGCGATATCCAACCTTCCATCCTGACGCTTCTGGCTGCGGTCGCCTTGTTGCTGGCCATCGTTTGCGCCAACGTCGCCAACCTGCTGCTGACTCGCGCGGTGGAGAGAGAGAGGGAGATCTCCGTTCGGCTGGCGCTCGGAGCGAGCCGGCGCCGTCTCATCCGGCAATTGCTGACCGAGAGCCTTCTACTCGGCCTCTCCGGCGGCGGCGTGGGATTGCTCTTCGCCGCCTCGGCGACGCACGTGGTTCGGGTCCTCGGGCCGGCTACGATCTCGCGCGTTCGCGAGGTCGCCTTGAACGGCCCGGGTTTCGCCGCGGCCCTCGCGATCTCGCTTCTGACGAGCCTTCTGTTCGGCCTCGCGCCGGCGCTGAAGGCGTCGCGCTCCGACGTGACCGAAGCCCTGAAACAGAGATCGGGTCCGGCAAAGGGGGGCGAGCGTCTGCGGCAGATTCTCGTCACGGTGGAGATCGCTCTGGCCTTTGTCGTGCTGGCGGGGACCGCCGCCGTGATCAAGAGCTATCTCCGGCTCGACTCCCATCTCGGTTATGAACCGAGCCACCTGCTGACTGCCCGGATTGGTCTGCCGCGAGCGAAGTACTCGGACCCGGGCAAACGGGAGGCCTTTTTCCGCGCTGTCCTCGAACAACTCCGATCGACTCCGGGCGTCGTGGCCGCGGGCGCCGTCAACATTCTGCCTCAGGCCGACACGAACCAGAGCGTGAGCTTCACGATTGCCGGCCGGCCGACGGCGGAGGGTCAGGCCCGGAACGCTCGATTACGAGTCGCGAGCCCGGGGTATTTTCGAAGCCTCGGCGCCTCGATTCTCCGCGGGCGCGAGTTCGAAGAGCGAGATTTGCCCGGAGGCGCCGTCATCGTGAGCCGAGCCGCTGCGCAGCGGTTCTGGCCAGGAGAGAACCCGCTCGGCCAGCAAGTGGAGCTGACGTTATCCACGCGCCGGACGCCAATGCTTCCCATCGTCGGGGTCGTGGAAGACGTACGCCAGTGGAATGTGTCCGCGGGCGAACCCACGTTGTACTGGTCGAGCATGATTCAGCCTTCGTACTCGCTGGCGGTGCGCACGGCCGGCGATCCGGCGGATCTGGCTCCTCTCTTGCTCGACAGCGTGCGGCGGGTCGATCCCGATCAGCCGGTCTCCGCCGTCGCCACGATGGCGGCGAGACTGGCGCGGTCGCAAGGCACGACCTTCGGCCGCTTTCGAAGCGCGGTCATGACTTGGTTCGGCCTGGCCGCATTGCTGCTCTCGATCATGGGAATCTCCGGCGTCATCCACTACTCTATGGTTCAGCGCACGCAGGAGTTCGGCGTGCGCACGGCTCTGGGAGCGCGGGCCGGCGACGTGATTCGGATCGTGCTGACGCAGGCGCTCCGCCTCGTGCTTGTCGGATCCGCGATCGGTCTCCTGGGATCGCTCGCGCTCACGCGCGTCCTCGCCCGCTATCTCTACGGCGTCGAGCGCGTCGAGCCCTGGATCGCCGGAGGAATCCTGGTCTCTCTGGGAACCGTGGCGTTGACGGCCGCGCTCGTTCCCGCGGCGAAGGCGGCTCGCATCAATCCCATCGTCGCTTTGCGGCACGAGTAGCACGAGAAAAGCAACCGCCGGTGAGCAGAGGGACACCCCTTCAGCTCGGACAATATATAAATTGTTATGACTTGCGAGTGCCCGTTTTCACGCCAGTCATCGCGGCGACGGCAGCGGCCCCAGGCAATCAGGATTCAGGAGCCCGCTAGCGCCTTCCGCGTCCGCCGAACGGTCCAGTGACTACGCGCGGACTGCGGCCGAAGCCGCCGCCGCTGTGGGAACCGCCTGAAAAACCCGGACGACTGAATCCGCCATGACCGCTGACGCCTCCCGAAGGTCCCCTGAACCCGTGAGCGGAACTGCCGCGCGCGAAGGCTGGAGCTCCGAATCCGCGATGACCGATCGCGCGCCCGCGAGGTCCCTGGGGGCCAGCGCCGAAGCCGTCGCGCGCGAATGCTGGATGCCCTGATCGTCGAGGACCAACAACAATAGGGCTCCCTCGACGTCCGCTGAAACCGCGGTCCCGCCAGGGATCGCGAGACCCGCCGTGACCGCCACCGCCTCCGCGATGCCCCCTGAACCCGCGACCGCCGTCGAATCCGCGATGTCCGCCGAACCGATGGTCCCGGCCATGGAATCGATGGGAAAAGCCGTCACGATCGACGAAGAAAAGAGGATAAGGGTAGTAACCGTAGCCGTAAGACGGGTAGTAGTCGTAGCCGGGATAACCGTCGTAGTAGCTGTCCACGTAGTTGTCCGCGTAGTTGCCGGCATACCTGTCCGGGTAGCTGCCGCCGTAGCTGTCGTACTCGCCTTCGGAGTTCGAATACTCGGCGCGGGGACGAGCCGCGTCCTCGTAGGAGCCGTAAGCAACATCCTGCTGTACGCTCTCCCCCGAAGCCCTCACGTCGATTGCCGCCATGTAGCGAACGACCAGCTCGCTGACTCCCGAATCCCGGAGCCATCGGAGATCGCGGTCGCTCAATTCCGAAGGAAGCTCCAGGCGGTGCGCCTTGGCATATGCGAGAACCGTCACGTCCGAAGACCCCGCCTGAGTCATTCGGACGAGATCGTCCAGGAGCGTCGCCGGTTTGCGAGGCAAGGGGCTCCGCGTTGTGGAATCTGCGAGGAGCACGCCGCAACAGATCAGAAGAAAGGAAAAAGCAAAGGCGGGTTTCATGGCAGGCCTCCGCCAAAGAGTCTAGACCTTCGGGACGGCGGGCGGAAGTGTCCTCAGGCGCGGGCACTCCGTATGGACATTCACGATTCGAGGCCCAGAAAGGCTCGCATGCGGCCCAGCTCCGCTTCGAGCTCGCGCTTGAAGGCGCGATCGCGGGGCGGAGATCCGACGTACCCGAGCTCGGATTTCAGCTCGCCGTCTTGGACGGAGAGGTTGCCCCAGCCGATCACGCGGTCGCGCCAGAGCAGCGGCAGAGCGTAATAGCCGAGCTTGCGTTTGGGCGCCGGCGTGTAGGCCTCGAAGCGGTAAACCCAGCCCCAAAACAGCTCGAAGCGGTCGCGGTAGTGGACGACCGGATCGAAGGGCGTCAGCAAGCGCACCGTCTCCTGCGGCGCGCTGCGAGCGGGATTTTCCTCTGCCGGCCAATACCAATCGAGGCCATCGACGCGCGCATGCGCGAGCCGCTCTTTGGCCCTCAGCAGGGCGCCCTTCAACTCGCCGTGCCACTGCGGCGCGGCAAACCGCAGCCGGCGCACGAGGACGGACAGGATCGGAGCGGGCAGCGGCGCGTAAATGCGGAGCCCCGCGTCGACCAGTGCGTCGAGCCGGGCTCGGCGCTCCGCGGGATCGGCCGGCCCGAGCCCATGCTCATGCACGGCATAGATGCGGATGCCGCCCTCCCGCCGCGCCACGCGCAGCCAGCCGCGGTAGTGCATGGCGTCCAGAAGATGAGTCGTGGCGCTCGACGAGCCGCCCCAGTAGTTCCGGACAGTGCCGTGCGAGAAATGGTCATCGACCTCGCGCGGATGCACGGCGCCGCGCTCGCGCACGAACTCCAGCAGCAGCTGGGCCTTCCTCCGGCGGGCAGCCGGCCAGGGCGTGGGCGAATCGGCAGGGACGCCGCAATCCGAGCGCGGATGCATCAGCGCCTGCAGAGACCTCGTCAGGAAGCCGTAGTTGAGGAAGAAGTCCTCCTCGAGGCCGAGCTCCAAATAGCGGCGCTCGAGGTCGCCGGCGCGGTAGCCCCGAACGCGATGCCGCAGGGTCAGATCCTGAGCGCGCGCCGGCGCGCGGATCGGATCGGCCTGCACGAAGCTCAGCCTGTGGAGGGCGCGTTTCAGAGTGGTGGGCCTGAAGAGGCTGCGGGCGACGGCAAAACGCCGCAGGTCATCGAGGGTCATCCGAAGAGATTATGAGCTACGGCTCGAATGCAAGGCGGTCACAATGCATATATTGTTATCGCCGGCTGGCGGTGATCTCCCAGGGGCATGCGTTTTGCACGCTGGTGAGAGCCGGTCTTCCGGCTGTAAAGAACATGCGAAGAGCAGTTGAAGGTACGACGCACACCTGAGAGTTGGAACGAACCCATCACAAGGAGGAGCTCATGACATCAAAAGTCAAATCGATTCCGGAAGGCTATGCCGCTCCGACCCCTTACCTCATCGTGAACGGCGCCGCCGCGGCCATCGATTTCTACAAGAAGGCGTTCGGAGCGAAAGAGGTCATGCGCATGCCGGGCCCGGACGGCAAGATCGGCCATGCCGATCTCCTCATCGGCGGCGGACACGTGATGCTGGCCGACGAGTCGCCGGAGATGGGCCACCGCGGCCCGCGGTCTTTCGGCGGCTCACCGGTGAGCCTCGTTCTTTACGTGGAAGACGTGGACGCCGTAGTCAAACAGGCCGTCGGCGCGGGAGCGAAGTTGACGCGTCCCGTCAAGGATGAGTTCTACGGCGACCGCACGGGAGGCTTGACCGATCCCTTCGGTCACATCTGGTACGTCATGACGCACGTCGAAGACGTGTCGAACGAAGAGATGGAGAAGCGCGCCGCCGCGATGGCCGAATCGGTGAAGGCCTGATCGATCGCTTTCGGTTTAGCCTGCAAAGGCCGGCGCCACACGATATCCGAACCTTGACAGGACTCCCGGTGGCCGGGCGCGTTCCTGGAAGAGCGGGGTTCCGGTCCGGACCCGTATTCCGATTCCGCGGTCTAGAATCCAACCGTGCCCCTCCATATTGGAATCGTGGCCTGCAGCGCCGAGGGTGCCGCGCTCTGCTATCGCACCATTTGCGATGAGGGCCCAGCCCTGATGGGCACGCACCGGCATCCCGAGGTTTCCATGCACACGCACTCGCTCGGCGAGTACATGGACTTCATCGATCGCGACGACTGGCAGGGCGTCGCCGATCTCATGCTGTCCTCGGCGGAGAAACTGAAGAGAGTCGGTGCCGATTTCCTGATCTGCCCCGACAACACGATTCACCGATCGTTCGCGGCGGTGGCGGAACGTTCGCCCCTGCCGTGGTTGCACATCGTGGAAGAGGTCGCGGCCGAGGCAAGGCGCAGAGGTTTCCAGCGATTGGCGATCACCGGAACTCGGTACACCATGGAAGGCCCGATCTATCCCGAGGTGCTCGAGCGCAACGGGATCGACTACCGCGTCCCTGGGCCGGTCGATCGCGGCGAGATCAACCGGATCATCTTCGACGAGCTCGTGAACGGCATTTTCAAATCCGAATCGCTGGCAGTCTTCCTCGCGGTCATCGAAGACATGAAGGCCGAGGGATGCGATGCCGTTGTGCTGGGCTGCACGGAGATTCCGCTGATCGTCACGCCGGAGAATTCGCCGCTACCCGTGCTGGACTCGACGCGGCTGCTGGCTCGCGCGGCGTTGAAGAAAGCCGTCGGCAGCCCCGGGAATTGAGGATCGGCGGTGGGGAGAGTGGGGTCAGTCGTTCAGCGAATCCTGCCGAATCACTTCTGGCGTTCTTTTTCCTGACTCCGCTTCTTCTCGATCGCCTGCTGCATCGCCTCCTTCTGCTTGTTGAAGAAGATCGAGGAGTGGATGCGGTCGCAGAAGTACAGTTCGCCTGATTTATAGGGATTCCTCGCCCATTTCAGGCAGAAGGCGCAGAGCCGCTGCCCGCCGAGCCTTCGAATCACAGAGTCGGCTGTGTCGACGACGGTCGCGATGAGACTTACCATGGCGTCTCCTGACTCACCTTGTCGGACGGCGCGCTTGCCTCCAGCGGCTGGCCGCCGTCAGAAACCAAGCAACACGATACGCCGATTCCGACCCAATTCACTCCCGGTCTCCGCGCCGTCCTCTGGAAGCAACAGTCGATCGCAGCGGGAATCCTCGAATGGCAAGACCGCCGAGTATCCTCGCTGGCGCCTAACCCTCGCTCTGAGTGTCTGTTCCGAACGATTGAAGGTTGGACGGGAAGATGGTCGTTACTGGCGCGGTCGGAAAGAGCGGAGAGTTCCGCGGGACGCCCCCCGCCCCTGAATCGGCGTCCCGCGGAAACAGCGGCTTATTACTTCGCTTTGGTCGGGTCGTCGGCCGGGTTGACGTAGATGAGCTTGAACGGACCCATCCCCGACACCTGAACCTCTGTCTCCCCTTTGGCCCACGCGAAGTGATGCATCTTCGCCGGCATCGACCCGAACGCGCCCGCGGTCATCGCCGTGGTCTTCGTCTCGTCGAGCTTGTCGCCCGTCCCGAGGTTGAACGTGCCGGAGATCACCGTGAGGTGCTCCGCAGCCGGATGCCAATGGGCCGCGACTTTGTATCCGTCGGGCGCTTTCAGCCGGATCGTGTACATGCCCGCTTTTCCCGGGTCGCCTTGAAGAACCGCCATCTTCGCTCCAGCGGGCAGGTTCGGCGGCGCGTCTCCCCACTTGACGTCGGCTTCGTTCATGATGACGTGCATGGGCTTCTTGGCGGCAGCCGCCCCTTTCGCCGCCGCCTTCTTCTCCTGCGCGGAGGCGCTATAGCCGAAAACACAGAGGCAACCGAGAACGACGGCAAGAGCCGCAGCCTTTCTCATGATGTATCTCCTGTCCTTGCTTCGGAGGGCCGCGACGCGCGGCTCCCGGCAAAGTTGAGGGGATAGTAGCAAGACTGGCATCCCGGAAGAACGGGCCGCGCTCCGGCGGCCCGCCGAACCGTCTTCAAGGAGATCGAAGCAGCCCCGCTTCGCACTCGCCTTCGATGACGCGCTCGCCGGCTTCGTTCTCGATCCAGGCGTCGATCTTCAGGCGATGCTCGGCGCGATCGACGGACCGCACGACGAAATGCGCGGTCACGGTGTCGCCGAGGTAGACCGGTAGCAGGAACCGGATCGTCTGCGACCGGTAGATCGCGCCGGTCCCCGGCAACAGCATCCCAACCATCGTGGAGAAGATCGATGCCGCTAGCATTCCATGAACGATGCGGCGGCCGAACTGCGTCCTCGCCGCGAACTCGTCGTCGACGTGAAGCGGATTCGAGTCTCCGGTGATCTCGATGAACCGCCGCACGTCTTCGTCCGTAAAGGTCTTGCGGAAGCTGACATGCTGCCCAGGCTCGAAGTCTTCGATCCGTGCCGCGACGGGGGCACTGGTCAAGGGTTTCTCCCGCGATCAACGTGTTTCGGTTCTCGACGGTGCGATGAGACGCACGGGGGTCGGGTTCGGCTTGCCGTATTGTCCCCCGGCGGCCTTCCTTCTGTCCCTTCCAACCCGGCGAATCCTTCCGTAGCGCTCGGCTCTCGGTCCCCGCCTCACGGCCAGAGACCAGTCCGGAGGACGATCCCAGGGAACAACGCTAAGCCTTTTGCGTACCCTTTGAAAGGAGGTGTACCGCTATGCTTCGCTCTTCCTTCTTCCTCGCGTGCGCTGCGTTACTGGCCCCGGTTTGCATGGCTCAGACGAAGCTGGAGGCCACCGATCTTGTCAACCATCCCTTTTCCGTCGATTTCGCCTCCGGCGGCAAATTGCGGTTGCGCGTTCGTTCCGGCGAAGTTCATGTCATCGGCACCGACCAGAACAGGATCTCCGTCGAGATCTCGGGAAAGAAGGCCTTTGACGCCAGAAACGTGAAGGTCCGTGTCGAGCGCAAGGACAGCACCGCCTCGATGCGTGTCTCCGGCGGGCCGCGCAACGACCTGACCATTACGATCCGCATCCCGTCGAACACCGATCTCTACGCTCGCATCCCCTTCGGCGAGGTTCATGTGGAGAACATCACGGGCAACCAGGACGTCGAGCTCCACGCCGGCGAGTTGACGGTTGCCGTGCGCGACTCGGCTTATTACTCGCATGTCGATGCCTCCGTTTTTAGCGGCGAAGTCGATGCCGCCCCTTTCGGCGAGTCGCACGGCGGTCTCTTCCGCTCGTTCCGGAAGGAAGGGAACGGCCGATACCGTCTGCATGCTCACGTCGGTGCCGGCCAACTCACCTTGCAATAGAGATCCGGCCGGTCTCGAAGAAGTGCTTTTCTTCCCCTGCGCCCGCCGTGACCGCGAAGCCGTCCTGTAACCTGACGCCGCTCCCTTGGGCGATTCCGAGAACAGGTGACAGGAGGTAACTATGTATCGATTTCTCGTTTCCGTGATCGCGTTCCTGGTCGTTGCGGCGGCGCCGGCTCTGGGCCAGACGAAGACCGGCGGAGTGGTGAGAGAGTACAAGAACCCTCCCGGCCTGAGTACGCCGCG
>Ga0070698_100000806_pt1 | contig 34225 bp, 32 predicted proteins | sample KBSK1502metaG_FD_65477 | JGI IMG/M metagenome (GOLD analysis project Ga0070698, IMG submission 65477) | Corn, switchgrass and miscanthus rhizosphere microbial communities from Kellogg Biological Station, Michigan, USA - KBS K1-50-2 metaG | ecosystem: Host-associated > Plants > Roots >... | reverse complement strand
ATTGCCATGGCAAGGTGGTTTCCGACAAGCGCGGCGACCCACCAGAGATTCATGGCTTCCGTCGCGTATGCGAGGAGCCATGGCATCGCGTGCGACATCAGCTGCACGCCAGTCCTGACGGCCCACGTACCCGCTGGGGCTGCTGCCGCGTAACCAGCCAGGCTGCCTGCGGCGGCAATGACGACAGCGGCCGCCCACCCCAAGACCACGACGCGGCGTCGCCGCGCCCTTTCGCCCCACACTCGAGCGACGGTCCGCTCGACGAATTCCGCCCGAGGCTCGACCTTCGGCACCGCGGCGAACAGGTGCGCGAACGCGGCGTCCGCAGCATCCTCCTGCCCTGTTGCCTCGCTGGCCAGCCAGCGCTCCAGTTGTTCACGATCCTGCATGTTTCGGTCTCTGATCGCGTCCCTGGTCACTTTACGGAACCTCGGCGTAAAGGGTTTCAGACATTCAAGCGGGCCCCCATCCCTTCGACGAAAGAATCGACGCAAGCTCTTTCCGGGCTCGATGCAGATAGGTCTTGACCGTGCCGCTCGGCAACCCGAGGATCTCGGAAATCTCCGGATGGGTCAGCCCCTCCTGGTAGCGAAGGACGACCACTTCCCGGTACTCCGGTCGAAGTCGCGCCAACGCCTGTTCGAGCACGCCTGCGAGCTCCCCCTGCCCTGCAAGATGCTCGGGCGATGAGCTCCTCTGGTCGGCCGCGGCACCTTCAAAGCCCGCCTCCTTGAGCTCGTCGAGCGACGTGGTCGCCAGTCGATTGACGCGAAGGTGGTCGATGGTCACGTTGCGAACGACCTGGAAGAACCAGCTCGAAAATTTCCGTTCCGGATCGTAGGTGTTCAGGCGCTGAAAGACGCGGAGGAAGCCTTCCTGCGCGAGATCCTCGGCCAGCGCGCGATCGTGCACGAAGCGGAAGACGAAATTGACCGCGGGGGTGGCGTACCTGGCTATCAGCGCGCGACTTGCGGCATCGGAGCCCGCAAGCGCCTCCTTCGCCAGTTCGGCGTCACTCGGTGGCACGGACACACGTTATACGGCCGTCGCTTCGTCACGGTTTCAACTCCCAACGCCCAACCCCCAAGAAGCTCGTTGTTGCGACGATGGTCTTCTTGGAGGTTGGGAATTGGAAGTTGGGAGTTTAAGGCTTCAGGATTTCATTCATCGGCGGCGCGGCCAGACACGCGGCGTTATCGGTCGTTTCGTCGGGCACCGCCAAACCGTCGATGTACCGTTCCGCGTCAATGGCAGCCATGCAACCGGAGCCGGCCGCAGTCACCGCCTGCCGGTAGATGTGGTCCTGCACATCGCCGGCCGCAAATACGCCGGGCACGCTCGTGCGCGAGCCGTGATGGGTCTTGATGTAGCCAGTTTCATCGAGCTCAATCTGTCCCCGAAACAACTCGGTGTTCGGCGTGTGGCCAATTGCAATGAACACGCCGTGGAGCGGAAGCTCTGTGTGCTTGCCGGTCTTCAGATTGCGGACGACGATGCTGGTGACTTCGCCTCTGCCGACGTCTCGGATCTCGGCGATGTCAGAGTCCCAGATGAACTCGATCTTTGGATTCGCGAACGCCTTGTCCTGCATGATCTTCGACGCCCGCAACGAATCGCGGCGGTGGACCACCGTAACCTTGGTCGCGAACCGGGTCAGGTAGATCGCCTCCTCCATCGCGGAGTCGCCGCCGCCGATCACCGCAATCGGCTTCCCGCGGAAGAAATACCCGTCGCAGGTGGCGCAGGTCGACACGCCGTGCCCCGAGAGCTTCCGGTCGCTGCCGATCTCGAGCCACCGCGCCGAGGCGCCTGTGGCGATGATCAGCGAGTCGGAGGTGATCCTGGTGCCATCGCCCAACGCGACGGAAAACGGGCGGTCCTTCAGATCAACGCGGTTCACGTTGCCTTGCAGAATCTCGGTACCGAAACGCTCGGCTTGCGATCGCATCTCGGCCATCAGATCCGGACCCATGATGCCGTCGCGGAATCCGGGCCAGTTCTCCACCATCGTCGTCAGCATCAGCTGACCACCGGCTTCGACGCCTTCGATGAGGAGCGGCTTCAAGTTGGCGCGCGCGGTGTAGAGGGCGGCAGTCAGTCCCGCGGGGCCGGAGCCGATGATGACGACTTTGCGATGAGCCATCTACTGGACCGTGTCAACGAGGTGCTGGTCGAGCTTCCTAGCGATCTCTTCCTTGGGCGCAAGGCCGACGATCTGATCAGCGAGCTCCCCATTCTTGAAAATCAACATCGTCGGGAGGCCCATGATCATGAAGCGGCCAGGAGTGTTCGGGTTCTCGTCGACGTTCATCTTCGCCACGGTGGCGCGTCCGTCGTACTCCGTGGCAAGCGCGTCAACCGTCGGCGCCAGGCGCCGGCAGGGTCCGCACCATTCCGCCCAGAAGTCGATCAGCACGACGCCGGTCTTCACTTCCTCGTCGAAGTTACTGTCGGTGAACGTCTTAACCTTGTCGGATGCCATGTGTGTGTGTCTCCAATTCGGCGGCCCGTGACGGGCCACCCCACGCCGCGAACCTCAAGGTTCGCGCCGCACTGCGCGTTCATATACTTTGACGTACTGACCGGCTGAAGCGTCCCAGGAAAAATCCTGCCTCATCCCCCGCTGTTGAATCCCGAGCCAGGTCTTACGGTCGCGGTAGATTTCCAGCGCCCATCGCAGCGTATCGAGCAACGCCTGCGCCGAGTAGTTATCGAAGCTGAAGCCGCTCCCTTCGCCCGTTCGCGGGTTGAAATCGCGAACGGTGTCGTAGAGGCCGCCGACCGCGTGTACGACGGGCACTGTCCCATACCGCAGGCTGTACATCTGGTTCAGCCCGCAGGGCTCGAACCGCGACGGCATAAGGAAGAGATCCGCACCCCCCTCGATTCTGTGCGCCAGTTGTTCGTCAAAGCCGATTCGTGCGCCGATGCGGCCCGGATGCCGGGCCGTGAGGCCAAGCCACAGATCCTCGTAGCGCCGGTCGCCGTTGCCCAACAGCACGAATGACGCATCAAGCGTCGGGAGCACGTCGGCGATCTCGGCTATCAAATCGAACCCTTTTTGATCGACCAGCCGCGAAATCAAACCGACAAGCGGTCTCCCGAGCGCATCTTCGTCGGCCGTGATTCCGAAAGCCTCGAGCACCAGCCGCTTCGCCGACCGCTTGCCTGCGAGGTTCGTCGCGTCGTAGGGCTCTGGCAAGTACGGATCGCGCGCCGGATCCCACTGATCGTAATCGATTCCGTTCAGAATGCCGACGAGATCGTCGGCTCGATGCCGCAGGATCCCGTCGAATCCGAAGCCGAACTCCGCTGTTTGAATCTCCTGTGCGTAGCGAGGGCTGACCGTGGTGATCGTGCGACTGAACATCAGTCCGCCTTTGAGATAGCTGATTCGTCCCCAGTATTCGAGTGCGTCGATGCGCATCAGATTCCAGCCGAACCCCAGCCGCGGCAGCCAACTCGCATCGAACACGCCCTGGTAGGCGAGGTTGTGAATGGTGAAGACCGCAGGCGTGTGCGCAAGCTTTGGCGGCGCGTATCCGTTTCGCAGTAGTACCGGCGCCAGGCCCGCCTGCCAGTCGTGCCCGTGAACGATGTCGACAAGAGCGTTCGTTGACGCGGCCCATTCGAGCGCTGCCATCGCGAGAAACGCAAACCGCTCCGGGTTGTCCGGATAGTCTTGTCCCGTGGTGCCGTACAAGTAGTCGCGATCGAAGTACGGTGGGTGGTCGACGAAAATCGTTCTAACCCTGCCTGTGTCCGCTATCCAGATTCGCGCGTCAGCCACCTGGCCGCCAAAACGAACGGTCACGGCGCCGGCCGGCTCCCCGGCAGTAACACCCCGGTATCGAGGCATCACGACATCAACTTCATGACCGAGGCGCGCAAGCGCAGCCGGGAGTGAGCCCAGGACGTCCGCCAAACCGCCCGTCTTCGCAAACGGCGCGGCTTCCGACGCGATCATGAGGATTCGCATAAGCCTGCCAACATTATCCGACTCCGTTCTTCGAGCCTCGTCGGGCGAGCCTGACTTTGCCAACAGCACATCGTGTCAAGTGGCTGCTGGACCCGTAACCCATTCAGTTTGTGTATGATCGCCACGTGACTGACCCGGTAAGGCCTCCACGTCCGCCGCGCTCGGAGTCGCGGGAGGTCGTAGAGCTTCGCGCGGTACGCGAACAGCATCCTGAGCTGTCAGATGCCGTCGACATGCAGATCGAGGTGCTCGAGCTTTACCGCCGGGTCCAAGGACGAGTGCCTCTCCCGTTCTTTGAACTGAACGCGGACATTCTCCGGCACCACCAGGAGCACGGACAGCCTCTCCTGCGCTTTGAAGATATCCGCATCGAACCGACGGACTTGCGCCTGCTGGTGCGCCAGATCGCCGACGTGCTGCACCGTCGTGGGGCGCTCGAGGAGGGGGACTACCAGCGCATCCACGTGATTGGCCGCGATATGAACCTTGTGGAAGCCGCCTCGCAGTGGTACCGAACGGGCGCTCAGCGACATCAAGTGGCGGCGATCGGTGTCGGCCCCCGTCCAGCGTCCGTCGAATCCTCCTCGAGCACCGATGAAGCGCTCGACCAGGTGCTCGCGCTCGCGCTGCGCCCTTGGTTGTCGCGCTGCGCGGAGGTCCTGCAGCAGCGCCCGGAGCTGGCGCTCTGGACGCACCCGCATTGCGCGCTGTGCGGAGCGGAGCCCGATCTCGCGGTCATCACTCCGGCGGCCGAGCGCCACCTGATCTGCAGCCGCTGCTCGCTGCGCTGGAAATTCGAGCCGCTCACGTGCCCGTACTGTCGTAACAGCGACCGCGCACGCATTACCTCGTTCGCGACGCCTGACGGCCATTACCGCGTCTATGCCTGTGACGAGTGCCTGCGTTATCTGAAGGCGTACGATGGAAGACGCGCGACGCGTCCGGTGATGCCGGCCGTCGACAGCATCGCGACACTTCCGCTCGATGCCTACGCCGTTCAGCGAGGCTACTCGTAGAAGTACAAAAGAAAAGACCCGCGCGATACCCGCGGGCCTTTCACGATTGAAGCGACTTCCTGCTTTTGAAGTTACTTCAAACTTCGAACTTCACTCTTCTAACTTAGTTGGAGGCCGGAACAACAGCCGGTGTCTGCATTCCCGTTGGCGCCGTCGATTGCTCGATCGGGGCGAACCAGTCCTGCGCCTTGGTCGAAATCCAGTTGAACAGGTGGCGCGTCTCCCAGAAGCGGCCGGGGTTCGACTTCGCGCCGAGAATGACGACGGCCACGTCAGGCCCGCCTTGCGGCAGCCGAAGCAGCGTTGCGAGACAGTAGCCCGCCTTGGTGATGAAGCCGGTCTTCCCCGCCTGCACGTCCACGTCGCCTTTCATCACGAGCTGATTCGTGCTGTGCACGGTGATCTGCTTGCGTCCGACGTTGACCGTGTAGTACGGCGTTCGCATGATGCTCGCGATCCGCTCGTCACCCGAGACATAGGTGATTAGTTTGGCCAGGTCGTACGCGGACGAAGTGTTGTCGGCAAGGAGACCAGACGGATCCGCGTAGGTCGTGTTTTCGAGACCCAACTCTTCCGCCTTGGCATTCATCCGATCGATAAACCCAACTGACCCGAAGGGCGAGACCCGGGCGAGCACGCGGGCGGCCGCGTTGTCCGAGGCTATGAGCAGGAGGTGCAGCAGATCGCCCGTGGTGATCTTGTAGCCGGCGCGAAGATACGTGGTCGACGCAGCACGCACGTCGGCGCGCTGGACCACAACTTCACGCGTCATGTCGGGCTGGTCTTCCAGGAACACCGTCGCGGTCATCACCTTCGTAATGCTGGCGATCGACAGTCGGCTCGTTGAATTGCTCTCCCAGAGTACTTTCCCGTTTTCCGGGTTATAGATGATGGCTGCCTCGGCGCGAATGTCGGGAACGACGCTGCCGGCATCGTCAAGCTTGAAACGCGGTTCAATGGCTTCGCGGAGCGCCGCGGCCTGAACAGCCGCCCTGGTGCGCGCCGAGCGCGCACGACGCCGGGCCGTTGCCGCTTTGGCTGACGTGGTCGGCTTTTTCAGCGTGAGTTTTTTGGGAGCGGACGAGCTTCCGGCCGCCGACTGGGCACCTGCTGCGCTCGCAACTGCGGGAACGCCCATGGCGGTCACCGCGACAACGCAACAGATCAGTTGGATCGTTGCGCAAAACCGGCTACGGATCACAGGCAACCCCTTGCGAGACACATTGTTACGGAATGTTTCGGCATTCTACCAGACAAACTGTAGCGCGCAAGGGGCTTTTGGCCCACACTGGGGTCGCGACGTACCCTTTTCGGTCACCTCAACAAGTTCACTGTGCTCGGCCATTCCAAGAAGGGTGCCAAAGGATGAGTTTCTCGGACGCTGAATTTACCGTTCTCCGGCGTACCATCGCGAGCCGCGGCACGGCACGGATGATCCTCTTCCCCGTCACCCTTATTGGGTGGGCGACGCTGGCACTTACCGTTTTGGTGCTCAGCGAGCCGCCGGTCGCCGTGCTGTTTCCGCTGGCGGTTCTCGTGGGAGGATTCGAAGCGATCCACGCGCTTCACGTCGGCGTCGAGCGGATCGGCCGGTACCTCCAGGTGTATTACGAGAACTCCGAAACCGGCCCGAGGTGGGAAACCACCGTCATGGCCGTCGGGCCGGCGCTTCCAGGCGGCGGGATTGACCCACTCTTCTCGGCGGTGTTTGCCGGCGCGGCGTTCGTCAACATCATCCCGGCCCTGATGCCGCCACGGACCCAGATGGAAATGGGCGTGATTGGCGTCCTGCACATGGGATTCATCATCAGGGTCGTGCGTGCGCGCGGAGCAGCCGCGCGCCAGCGCGCCGTGGAATTGGAATCATTCCGGGCGATTCATGCGCAAATCCCGAAACCCAAGTCCCAAGACCCACATGCGAATTCGTAAGTACGACAAGCGAGCGGCGCGGACCCTTCGGGTCCGCGAGTAGGGATCTGAGAAGTTGAGATTTGGGATTTGGATCGTGGGATTTTAGATTTTGGAGTGTACCGCCCGTGTGAACACGTACGTTCCGCAATAGCACACAAAGGAGTTGTCGGCGCGAGATGAGCCTGCGCGGTCTTTCGTGCTGTTTTCCAGCACTCACGCGGATCGCCAATCAACACACGCTGCGCGCACACCTCCATCTCATCAGGCACAACGATTGCAGCTCGTGTACGCGGAGGATCGAGCCATGAGTCTGGTGCGGCTCCTGGGGTTTCGCACACTCGCTTGCGGGTGTGTCATCGGCCGGTATCGCGAGCTCGCCACAAGCCGCGAGCTGACCTACATCGAAGAAAAAGGCGTTGGCTGCGCGTTGTACGGTCATCGCCGGAACCACACGATCGCGGCCGAACGCGTTGCCGCATCACCCTCGGAGCAGTTCGCCCCCGTTCGAGCGTCCTGATTTCTCGACAAGTGTCGCGAAGGCCGTGGACTCCTTGCGACTGCGGCGCGGACCCTTCGGGTCCGCGTTGACTACAATCAGCGTCGGTGATTCGTTTCCCCCAGCCCCATTCCAGCTTCAAAATCGGCCGTGCGACGTTCCGTTTCTATCTCGGCGACTGCCTCGACGTCCTTGCGCGGTTCCCGCAGGGTTCGCTCGATGCGATCGTGACGTCGCCCCCCTACAACCTCGGCATCCGCTACCGCACGTACGACGACACAATGCCGCGATCGCGGTACCTCGATTGGACCGGGCAATGGATCGGCCTTGCGGCGCGGACGCTCGCTGAAGACGGATCGCTGTTCCTGAACGTCGGCAGTAAGCCCACAGACCCGTGGACCGCCCTGGACGTCGCGCAGGCCGCGCGCCCGCACCTCCGCCTGCAGAACACCATCCACTGGATCAAATCGATCGCGATCGAAAAGGCCCTCGCCGGTGCAGGCGCCAAGCTTGAGGAGGATCTTGCCGTCGGCCACTACAAGCCGATCAACAGCGAGCGCTTCCTCCACGACTGCCACGAATTCGTCTTTCATTTCACGCCCAAGGGAGACACGCCCCTGCGCCGCCAGGCGATTGGCGTGAAATACCAGGACAAGTCGAACGTCGCGCGCTGGCGCTCGGCCGCCAATGATCTGCGGTGCCGCGGCAACACCTGGTTCATCCCGTACGAAACGATTCAAAGCCGGGAAAAAGATCGCCCCCACCCCGCCACGTTCCCGCCCCGCCTGCCGGAGATGTGTCTCCTGCTCCATGGCACCGATCGGATCACGACCGTGGCGGATCCGTTCCTCGGTCTCGGGTCAACCGCCGTCGCCTGCGCGCAGCTCGGGCTGAACTTTGTCGGCGTAGAGATGGACAAGGGCTATCTCGAAGAGGCCATCGAACGGGTCAAGGTGATGGGCGCCGTACCGTCGCAGCTTCGCACGGCGAATTAGTCATACATTTCGTTGCCTCCATGCGTTCACGTTATATAAGCTTTTGGCATGGATCTCCGGCAACTGGAGATCATCCGCGCCATCGCCGACACCGGCTCCTTCACTGCCGCGGGTGAAAAACTCCACGTCTCGCAGTCCGCAATCAGCCGGCAGATTCTCCTCCTCGAGGAAGAGCTCGGCGAGTCCGTGTTCCATCGGATCGGCCGGCGCATCCGCATTACGGCCGCGGGTGAAGCGCTCCTCCAGCTGAGTCACCGCGTCTTCCAGGATTTGCAGGACACCGTGACCACCATCAGCGAGAAGCAGGAGTCGCTCCGCGGCACGCTGCGCCTGGTCGGGGGGATGACCGTCTGCCTCTACGTCTTCCCCACTCTCCTCGCGGAGGTGCGGCGCGTCCATCCTCATCTGGATTTAAAAGTCACCGTCGGCAGCACCGATCGATCGGTCGCGATGTTGCGCTCGGGCGCGGGCGATCTGGGGATGCTGACCGTGCCGATCGACGCCGCGGATCTCGTGTCGGTCCCGGTGCTCGACGAGGAACTGCTGGTGACGACGTATCCGAACCATCCGCTGGCGATGAAGCGGAAGATTACATCCGCCGACCTCAACAAGCAGCCGTTCATCCTCTTCGAAACGGGGTCGATCACACGGCGCCTGGTCGACGAGTTCTTCACGCGCGAGCGCATCGAGGTGGAGATCGTGATGGAGACCGAGAACGTGGAGATCATCAAGGCGATGGTGCGCAGCGGCCTTGGCATCAGCATCGCGCCCTGGCAGGCGGTGGCGGGCGACGTGAAAGCGAAGCAGTTGTTCGTCAGTCGGATCGCCGGGCACTCGCTGGAGCGGCAGTTCGGGTGGCTGTATCCGAAGATGACCCGGCTCCCGCGGGCGGTCTCCGAGGTGCTCAGGGTGTTCGAGACCGTGCGCCCGCGGCTGGCGGCCGCGGCGCAGGCGCCGAAGACCCTATGACCGCATGACCGCGCCAGATGGACGCAATCGGATCATTCTATTTCCTGGGATGGCGGGTTCGCGGATAAGATCGCGGTGAAATGGATCATATCCACCTCTCGGACAGCGTCGATCGCGTGATTCACATTCCGCTGACGGAAGCGGAGTGGCAGGCGTTCCTGGCGACCACGCCCAAGCCGATCGACTGGCTGCGTGACCGCATTCGCGAAGCGATCGAGAGGGGCGCCCCGCCTACTGCGTCGGCGCGTGAGTCCTGAGAACTCCCAACTTCCAACTTCCAATTCCCAAGCGCCTTGGGAGTTGGAGGTTGGCCGTTGGAAGTTGACTTATTTCTTAGCAGCCTCAGACGGCGTCGGACGCAGAGAGTACGACGTCCGCGACCACAGCTGCACGCCGTCGCGCTTGGCAACCACCTGAATCCGCCGGGTTCTCCGCAGCGGATCAGGATTGCTCGAATAGAACCCCAGCACGTAGTAGTCGCTCGTCTCGGCGTCGATTTTCTTCAGCGCCTTGTCGAAGTCGTTCTGGTTGACCACGGCGAAGCCGCCCGTGAGATCCGCAATCGTTCGCAGGCTGTCCTGCGTGCGCGACACGAACGTTTCCCACTCCACCGGATCGAGGTTCTCGCCGATATCACCGCCCGCCACCAGGCCGCGCGGGTCAACGGTGTAGAGCGTCGCGTTTGCGCGGTTGGCGGCGCGCGTCACGTCCGCCATGTCGCGCACGAGCTCGGCGTCGGCGAACTGCGAACCCCTGGCCTGAATGTTCGGATCGAGGCGCTGTTGGCTGCTGGTCGAGTTGCCGCTCCCATCGTCCTGGGTGCCCATGTCCGGACCGAGCTCTTCCTTCAGGCGCGATTTCTCGAACGGATTGAAATCGTAGCCGCTGCTCACCCAGATGACCGCCTTGCGACGGTTATGAAGCTTCTCGAGGTTCTGCATCAACTGGTTCGCTGTCGTGAACGCGACGTGCGCGCGGTATTTCAACTCGACGGGACCGTCCGCTCCTTGCTGCCCCTTGATGATTTCGGTCGGTTTCAGACCGTTCCCGCTGATTCGGTTGATGGCATCGTCGAGCAGCGCGCGGTCGTAGGTGAGGTCGATAGAGATCGACGAGGTGCCGGTGCTCACCATGCCCCACATGTCGCCGTCGTGGATCAGGTTCTTGAGCATCTTGCGGAAGATCTCGCGGATGCGCGGCGTGTTCTGGAAGTCCATGTGAAGGTCGTCGACGAACAGCAGGAACACACGCCCTGCCGCATCGTTCGTCGGGCGACTCACCGGAAGGATGATCCCTTCCTGGAGCGGCGCCGGCGGCGGCGCCAGCGTGTTGTACGCGCGTCCGCCGTGGATCAGCACCATCGAGGCGAGCTCCTGCTTGACGCCGTCTTCGAACACTTCAAAATCGGTCGGCTTGAGATCAGCCATGAACTGATCGGTCTTGGAATCGCGGACGATCACGTCGGTCGTGACCAGCTCCGCGGTGGAGCGGAAGGTCGGCTGCTGCGGTTGTTGCTGCGGCTGCGCCGGTGCCGCCGGTCTGGCCGGCTGCGCCTGCGCATGCGCAGGGACCTCCATCACCCGGAGGGCGCACAACGCCAGGCCGAGCGCAAGTACGCCCGCCGCCAAGAACTTAGCGGTATTTCGCATGTGAATCAGTATAACAGCAGGGCGCGTCCGGCAACATCACGCGCCGCTGTACGCCCGTGGCTGTAGCGCGGGGTCTTTAGACCCCGCGGCGAAAACGACCCCGCATATATTAAAGGTCCTGATGAAACTCGCGATCGGGTCCGATCACGCTGGTTTTGCCTACAAGGAAGCCATCAAGAAAATGCTTCAGGCCGAAGCTCATACAGTCCACGATTTCGGAACCAACTCCGAGGCCCCGTGCGACTACCCCGACTTCATCCGGCCCGTGGCCGAGGCGGTCGCCCGCGGACACTTCGAGCGCGGCATCGTGCTCGGCGGGTCGGGGAACGGCGAGGCCATGGTGGCGAACCGGATCTGCGGGATCCGCTGCGGGCTGTGCTGGAACGAGCAGGTCGCGATCTGGAACCGGGCGCACAACGACGCGAACATGCTGTCGCTGGGCCAGCGGACGATAACGGAAGCCGAAGCGCTCGCGATTGTGCGCGTCTGGCTTGCGACGCCCTTTGAAGGCGGACGCCACATCGTCCGCATACGAAAGATCGACGAGCTCTGCAAATGAACTCCCAACTCCCAATTCCCAACGCCCAAGGCAATTATTGGGAACGATCTCGTTGGAGGTTGGGAGTTGGAGGTTGGGTGTTGTTGCTTGGGAGTTGGGAATTGGAAGTTGGGAGTTTTCAGGGCACCCGATGCAACTGGGCCTGATTGGTTTGGGCCGGATGGGCGGCAACATGGCGCGCCGGCTGATGGCGGGCGGCCATCAGGTCGTCGCGTACGACCGCAACCCGGACGCGGTCGAGGGAGTTGCGAAGGACGGTGCCGCCGGTTCGTCTTCGCTGGCCGACCTCGCCGCGCGCCTCACTCCGCCGCGCGCGGTGTGGCTCATGGTACCTGCGGGCGATCCGACCGAGCAGGCCGTGACTGCGCTCGCCGAGCAGTTGCAATCGGGCGACACGATCATCGACGGCGGCAACAGCCATTTCAAGGATGACGTGCGGCGCGCCGCGTTGCTCTCACCTCGCGGCATCCACTATCTCGATGTCGGCACGAGCGGAGGCGTCTGGGGCGCCGAACGCGGCTACTGCCTGATGATCGGGGGGCCCCAGCACGCCGCGGAGCGCCTGACGCCGATTTTTCGAACACTCGCGCCGGGCCAGGGGGCCATCACACCGTCGCGCGGTCTCGACATCTCGAAGACGACCGCACATGAAGGGTTTCTCTATTGCGGACCCGCAGGCGCCGGTCATTTCGTGAAGATGATCCACAACGGCATCGAGTACGGTCTGATGCAATCGTATGCCGAGGGATTCGACATCATGCGCAATGCAACCAGCAGCGCGCTGCCCGTGAACCATCGCTACGACTTGAAGCTCGCCGAGATCGCCGAAGTATGGCGGCGAGGGAGCGTCGTGAGCTCGTGGCTGCTCGATCTTGCAGCGCTGGCGCTTATCGGGGACCCGCGGCTGGAACAGTTTGCCGGCACGGTCGCCGACTCGGGCGAAGGGCGCTGGACGGTGCAGGCGGCGATGGACGAGGACGTCCCGGCCGACGTCCTGACCACCGCGCTCTACATCCGTTTCCGATCGCGACGCGATCACACCTTCGCGGAGAAGCTGCTGTCGGCGCTCCGCGCGCAGTTCGGCGGCCATGTCGAACCTCCGCGCTGATCCGTGCGTCTTCGTGATCTTCGGCGCGTCCGGAGATCTGACGCGGCACAAACTTCTCCCCGCCATCTACAACCTCGCGGAAGACGGACACCTGCCTGAGGAATTCGCAATCCTTGGCGTGGCGCGCCCGACGATAGACGAGGCGGCGTATCGCGAGCAGCTGCGCGAGCAGGTGCGCAACGCAGAAGGCGAGCCACTCGAAACGGACAAATGGACGCGGATTGAAGATCGTCTGTATTACATCTCCGGCGAGTTCAACGACCGAGCGCTGTTCGAGCGGCTGAAGAACAAGCTGCAGGAGATCCGGGCGCGCCACCACATCCCGGCACACTACCTCTTCTACTTTGCGGTGCCGCCGGATCTGTTCGGAACCATCGCCGAGCGCCTCGCCGAGGCGGGACTGACCAGCGAACACGAAGGCTGGCGCCGCGTCATCGTCGAAAAGCCGTTCGGCTACGACCTCGAGAGCGCGCGGGCGCTGAATACGCAGCTGACGAAGGGGCTGCGCGAATCGCAGATCTATCGGATCGATCACTATCTTGGCAAGGAGACGGTCCAGAACATCCTCGCCTTCCGGTTCGCGAACGGGATCTTCGAACCGACCTGGAACCGGCGTTACGTCGATCACGTCCAGATGACGGTGGCGGAAGAAGCGGGCGTCGAGCATCGCGGCGCGTACTACGACAAGGCGGGCGCCCTGCGCGACATCGTCCAGAACCACATGTTCCAGGTGATGACGCTCGTGGCAATGGAGCCGCCGATCTCCTTCGCCGCCGAGGGCGTCCGTGACGAGAAGGTCAAGGTGCTGCACGCGGTTCCGCCGCTCGCGCTACCGGACGTCAGGAATCGCGTCGTGCGCGCGCAGTATGCCGGGTATACGAAGGAGCCGAGCGTAAATCCCGACTCACGCACCGAGACATTCGTCGCCATGCGCCTGTTCATCGACAACTGGCGATGGGCTGGAATCCCCATCTATCTGCGGACAGGCAAAAAGCTGCCGCGCCGCGTCACCGAGATCGCGGTTCAGTTCAAGTGCCCGCCACTGCTCCTGTTCCGTGAGACGTCGGTGCGCGCGCTCGGTCCGAACGTCCTCGTCATCCGCATTCAGCCCGACGAAGGGATCTCGCTCTCCTTCGAGGCAAAGGTGCCCGGGCCCTTCGTCCGGCTCAAGACGGTCACGATGGACTTCGGCTATGCAAAATATTTCAAGACCGAGCCGACGACCGGCTATGAGACGCTCCTGTTCGATACCATGGCCGGCGATCAGACCTTGTTTCATCGCATGGACATGGTCGAAGCCGGCTGGCAGGCCGTGCAGCCGATCCTCGATGCGTGGAAGCAGGACACCACATCGCCGATTCCAACGTACGAGGCCGGCACCTGGGGACCGCCGGACGCGGACCTGTTGATGGAGCGTGACGGCCGCGCATGGCGCACCTGACCGTTGTTCGCGACAAACCGGAGATCGCCGAAACGGGGGCCGAGCGAATCACTTCACTCATCGAAGGCGCCATCGTCATCCGGAACGCGGCCGCGATATCTCTGACCGGCGGACACACGCCTGACCTGCTCTATGAATACCTTGCCGATCGTGACCGCCTGTGGCGGGCGCGGATCGACTGGGCGCGCGTGCACCTCTTCTGGAGTGACGAGCGCAACGTGCCGCCCGATCATCCGGAGAGCAACTTCGGTCTGGCGAATCGGACGCTGATCCGGCAGGTGCCGATCCCTCCGTCGCACGTGCATCGAATGCCTGGAGAGCTTCCAGCCGTCGATGCGGGCCGCGAGTACGACGTGATGCTGCGGGCACGGCGAGACGAGATAGCAGGCCCGTTGTTCGACGTGACGCTGCTCGGTATCGGCGTGGACGCCCACATCGCGTCGATTTTTCCGGACAGCCCGCTTCTCCTCCGCGGACCCACAGGGCCCGGCGGCGCGGACCTTTACTCGAGCGGCGCGGACCTTCTCGCCGCGCCGAAGCCGCGCAGCGGCGAAGGCGGGTCAGGTCCGCGAGCATTAGCTGCAGGTATCTGGGTGCCGAAGCTGAATCAATGGCGCATCACGCAGACGCCCCCTGCGCTGCTCGACTCCACGGCCATCATCGTAATGGCCGCCGGATCGACGAAAGCCGATGCGATTGCTGCAGCGATCGAAGGGGAACTCAACGTCTCGCGCTATCCCGCGCAGCTGCTGCGCGCGGCGGACGAACGTGTCGAATGGATCGTCGATGGCGCGGCGGCGAGGTCGGTTTCACGGAGGCCGATGGTCTAGGGCCCGGGCTTTCTGCTGTTCTTCGATGGCGCGACGCGCCGCCCGCGTGATGGCCATCGTCGCGACCACAGTGGCGACCAGACCCAGGGTGAGGAGGATGTAATACTCGGGTCCGCGCGGCGGCACGACGCCAGCAGCCACCTTTGCGACGTCCCCCACCACCCTCCCGTAGTACGCGTACATCACAATTGTCGGGATCATGCCGGGGCACGCCAGCAGGAAATCGCGAAAGCGCACTCGGCTCAATCCGAATGCGTAGTTGACGAGCACATAGGGCACGATCGGCGACAGGCGCAGCAGAAACTGCACCCAGGCGCCCTCGCCCGCAACTGCCGAACGAACGGCTGCGACGCGCCGGTCGCGAGAGACCCACAAGAACAGCCGCGTCCCCGCAAGTCGATGCGCAATGCCGTACGCCGCTATTGCTCCCAGCGTCGCGCTGACGAACACGAGCAGCGAACCCCTCCACACGCCGAACAACGCACCGGCGGCGACCGCCAGCACAAACGCCGGAGCCATCGTCACGGCGGCGGCAATGTACATCAACGCAAACAGAACCGGACCCCACGGCCCGAGCTCTCCGAGCCGGACCAGCAAGGCGAGGAGCCAGGACATCACACGTCGGGAATAGAGTCGTCGGACGGCTCGTCGGAAGGGCCGGCGTCTTCGTCCACAACCGGATCCGGCGAAACATCGGCGCCCGCCTCGGTGTTCGACACGAGAGGCGTGGTGGGTTCGGCGGCTGGTCCGGCGCGCTTCTTCGAGCGCCGGCGGCGCTTCGCGAACACGTGCGACAGACGCTCGAGCGCTTCAGCAGCCTGCTGAAGACCGGCCGTGATCTGATCCACGTCGGTCCACGCGGCAGAATTGAGGCGCTCGGCGAGGGCAAGGAGCACCTGCTGGCGAGCCGGGTCCGAAATGCGCTGCGGGATTCGCTCGCGGATGACGGCATGCCAGCGCACGAGAAACGCGATCTGCTCGTCCGCGGTCGCCCCCTCGATCTTCGACGGAATCGCGGGTCGCGGCGCGGGTTGCTGCGGTTGCGCCTGACGCGGTTCGGCCGGCGCCTCGGCCGGGCGCTTGCGGGGACGACGCGGCTCGGTCGACGCCTCGACGACCTGCTGGTTGTGGAACACCGCGTTCCAGTCGAACTCGATCTCCGGATGGTGCGCTTCGATCTGCTTCAGGACGTCCGCCTCGAGTGCCTCGCGCCCGACCCGAACGCCACCCGGCGTGCGAAAGACGTACAGGATCCGCGATTGCTGGCGATTGCCTTCGCGGCACCAATGCATCAGGTACGTCGTCTCGTATCCGCGCTTGTCGCGAATCACGCGCAGGAACGGCACGGTCGCTACTTACGCTTCTGCGCCCGCGAACTCGAAGAACTCTTCTTCGCGGCGGCCCGCGCCGGGCGTGGGGCGGGCTTTCGCGCCGCTGCGCGACGCGCGGGTGCAATGGCACGTGCGGTCTTCTTTGCGGCGGCTTTGGGCCGAGCGGTTTGCGCGACAGGGCGTTTCGCGCGCGTCTGGCCGTTTGCGCCCGCACGAACGGCGGGCGTGGCGGATGGGCGTGCAGCGGGCGCGCTCGCCCGCGGCTTGCTTTCAGCGGGTTGCGCCGAGCGCTGCACCAGATTGAACCGGAGTTGATCGCCGAGCATCGAATACGCCCAGAGCTCGCCGACCGGGATCTGCATGTCCTGACAAAGACGGCGGGCCACATCGATCATGGAAGCGGGAACGTAGAGGTGAAAGGGCGTACGGAATCGCGAAAACGCCACCCACTGCGACATCGCCTCGAGATGATTGACCGACTCGGCGGTTTCAACCTCGACCACGCCCAGTAGTTTTTTTCCGCGCGCATCCTGCAGCACCAGGTCGGGGTACCACGGTGGAGGACCTCCGACGGGCGTCGTCTGTTCGCTGCCCGGGTTGATGGCGACTTCGAATTTTCTCTTATATTTTGCCTGCAGCAGGCGAATGATGCGGTCGTGCTCGAGCTGCTCGCGGACAGGACGCACGAGAATTGGGCTCACACAACCTCCGACGCGTGTGCGTACCGACGACAACGAGAACGAGATCCGGCGTGCAAAGGGGCTGAATATAGCACGAGATCGCTTGACGACCTCAAAGCCCGGCCGCACAATGACCCGGTGTCCCCTTCTTCTTCTTCGCCCAGTGACCCTATCCCGCGCGTCCTGATCGTCGATGACGACGTCAGTGTCACCGACACGTTTTCGCGAATGCTTCGTCTGGAAGGTTATGAGGTGTGGGCCGCGCTCTCGGCGGACGAGGGGCTGAGCCTCGCACAGCGGCACCGGCCGCACGCCGTCATCCTCGATCTCCGGATGCCGCTGACCAGCGGGCTCCAATTCCTCCGCGCGATCCGCGCCATCCCCGACCTCACCAATACGCCGGTCGCAATCGTCACAGGCGATTACTACCTGGACGACGCGCAGTCGAATGAAATCAAGGAGCTGGGCGCCGAGCTCCGCTACAAACCACTCTGGCTCGAGGAGCTGGTGACGCTCGCGCGCGAGCTCCTGAACATAACCGTCAAGGACTAGTGGACCGTTCGGACTGATTGAGTACTAGTCACAACAGGCCTCCGAGCGCGATCTGCGGCCGCGACAACGGAGCGGCCGGGTCGTAATTCAGAAGAAACATGCCACTAGTGTCCCGTCCCAGTGATTCGTCGCATAATTCGCGGGCGGGGCATCCCGGCTGGCTGCGTTGCTCCCACTTCAAATATGCAGAATATTCTCAGTCGTCGCGCCTTGCCCTCCGGGCGCCGCGCTCCGCGACTTACGCAACGAATCACTGAGACGGGACACTAGCTCCTCAACGCACAATGCCCAAGGCAGAATGCTCAATGCTCAACGCAGGTGTGTCTTGAGCGTGCCCAATTCCAGGTTCTTGAAAGCGTGCCGGCGCGAGCCTGTCGACGTGACCCCTGTGTGGTTCATGCGCCAGGCCGGCCGCTACATGGCCGAGTACCGCGCCCTTCGCGAGCAGTACTCGCTCCTCGAGATCTGCCGGACACCCGATCTCGCCACCGAGGTCACGCTGCAGCCGGTCCGCCGCATCGAGGTGGATGCGGCCATCCTCTTTTCCGATCTGTTGCTCCCACTCGAGCCGATGGGACTCCCCTTTGATTTCATCAAGGGCGAAGGGCCGCAGATCGAGCACCCGATCGAATCGCCGGCCGACATCGACGCGCTGAAGCTCTTCGAGCCACGCGAAGCGCTTGGCCACGTGCTGGAAGCGATCGAGCTGGTGCAGGAGGAATTGAACGGACGCGTGCCGCTGATCGGGTTCTCAGGCGCGCCGTTCACGCTCGCGTCGTACGCGATCGAAGGCGGACATTCGAACAATTTCGCGCGCACGAAATCGCTGATGTACGGCCATCCCGATGCTTGGCATCGCCTGTGTGACAAGTTGGCTACCGTCGTGGCCGATTATCTGGTGGCGCAGATTGACGCCGGCGTCGACGCGGTGCAGGTGTTCGACTCGTGGATCGGCACGCTGAGCGCCGCCGACTACCGCGAATTCGCGCTGCCACACTCGCAGAAGATCTTCCAGGCGGTTGCCGGCCGCGTGCCGTCGATTCATTTCGGCACGGGCACGGCGACAATGTTCGACGAATTGCGCGAGGCGGGCGGCGACGTCATCGGCGTCGACTGGCGCGTGCCGATCGACGAGGCCTGGGAGCAGATCGGCTTCGACCGGGCGGTGCAGGGCAATCTCGATCCGACACTGCTGCTCGGTCCACCGCGCCGAATGCTCGACCAGGCGGAAGACATCCTCACTCGCGCGGGTGGACGTCCCGGCCATATCTTCAACCTGGGTCACGGCATCCTGCCGTCGACGCCGGTCGAGAACGTGCAGATGCTCGCGCAGTATGTTCATCGCGCATCGCGACAGATGCGGTGATCCAACCGTCGGACTCGCAACGCACATGCACTTCTCTTCGTTGCTCGGTGGTCAGTCAACTCCCAATTCCAATTCCCAACTCCCAAGGCGTTCCCATCAAGCTACGTGGGAGTTGGCAGTTGGGTGTTGGGTGTTGTAGGGAGGTTACGTGGCATTGACAATTGCTCAGGAGGCTCCGTCCCTCAGATGACATGGATCTCGTCGACGTAGCGATTATCGGAGGCGGCATCTCCGGCCTCGCGGCCACCTACGAGTTGCAGCGTGCCGGCGCACGCGTACGGCTCCTCGAAGCGTCCGACCGTCCTGGCGGTGTCATGTACACCGATCGCATCGATGGCTGGGTCATCGATGGCGGGCCCGACTCGATGCTCGTGCAGAAGCCCGCCGCCGTGGGTCTCTGCCGCGAGCTGGGCATCGCGGATCGCCTGGTCTCGACACTGACGCCGCGCAGGGCCTACGTCCTGCGCCACGGGCGACTGCATCCGATTCCGGAGGGATCGTTCCTCGGATTCCCGGTGCGCGTAAGCGCGCTGGCGCGCTCGTCGCTGTTTTCGCTCCGCGGCAAGCTGCGAATGGCGTGCGAAGCGGTGATTCCCGGCGATCCCTCCGATGAGGATGAATCAATCGCCTCGTTCGTCCGCCGCCGATTCGGCGAAGAAGCCGTCGACTATCTTGCCGAGCCGCTGCTGGCCGGCATCCACGCCGGCGACGTCGACCGCCTGTCCATCCGCGCGCTGTTCCCCCGGCTCGTCGACGCGGAACGCCAGTCCGGCAGCGTGATCCGCGCGTTCCGCGCTCTGCGCATGAGACCGTCGGCGCAGGGTGCGTTCGTGTCGCTGCCAGGAGGCGTGGGTGAGCTTGTGGATGCGCTCACCACGGCGATCGCCCCGAAAACCATCGCCACTTCCACGCGCGTCACCGATCTGCAGCATGCGGGAACGTTCGTGCTCGACACCACCGCCGGGCACATTCGCGCGAAGGCGGTCATCGTGGCCGTTCCCGCGTACGCCGCCGGCGGAATCCTCCGCGGCATCCACACGAGGCTGGCGGCGCTGTGCGAAGAGGTGCCGTACGCCTCGACGGCGACGGTCGCATTCGGCTATCGCCGCGATCAGATCGATCATCCGATGCAAGGCAGCGGGTTCGTCGTACCGCGCGTCGAGCGAAATCCGCTTCTCGCGGCCACGTGGGTGACGTCGAAGTGGCCGCATCGCGCGCCCGACAACCACGTCCTGATGCGCGCGTTCCTTGGCGGAGGCCGCGACCCGCATCGTCTGGATCGGACCGACGAGGAGTTGATCGAGACGGCGCGCGAGGCACTCGCCGACATCATGCCAACACGCGGCGATCCCCTCTTCTCACGGCTGTACCGCTGGACGCGCCAGAGTCCGCAGTATGAAGTCGGCCACCTGCAGCGCATCGCGACGATTGAGTCGCATCTCGCGGCGATCCCCGGCTTGTTCGTCACCGGCAGCGGATTTCGATCGATCGGTATCCCCGACTGCATCGCCGACGCGCGCGAGACGGCCGCCCGCGCCGCGGCGTTCGCCACGAAGGCCACGAAGACGAACTAGCCACGAAGAACACAAAGGTCACTATGGTTTTCTCTGTGATTTCTTTGTGCTCTAACCTTATGTTCTCGGTGTGCTTTGTGGCTAACCCGTCTTTGTGGCCTTCGTGGCATAGAATCGTCGGCGATGCGCTTCACACTGATCACTCTCCTCCTCGCTCTCTTCGCCGCAACAACCGCCGCGCAGCAGCGGCCTTCGACGAGCTCAGGCCGCCCCGAGGCTCTCGAAGGGCGCTCACCGGGCACTCTGACGCCGCCGATCGAAACGATTCTCAAGAACATCCGGGCCGCCGACAAAGGGCTGCTCGCGGTGTCGGAAGAAGACGGACGGTTCCTGCGCGTCCTCGTGGCGATGCGCAATGCGACGTCGGTGCTCGAGATCGGCGCGGCGAGCGGTTACAGCGGCATCTGGCTCGGCCTGGGCGCGCGCGAGACGAAAGGCCGGGTTGTGTCGATCGAGTTCGACTCCCAGCGGGCGAAGGAGGCGGCGGAGAACATCAGGAAAGCCGGGCTGACCGATGTCGTGCGCGTCATCCATGGTGACGCGTTTGCCGAGATCCCGAAGCTGCAGGGCACCTTCGATCTCGTGTTCCTCGACGCCTGGAAGCCTGACTACAAGCGCTTCTTCGACATGGTCTACCCCCGGCTCGATCCGGGGGGCGTCTTCCTTGCGCACAATGTTGTCAACAAAGCGTCCGAGATGGAGCCCTTCCTCAAGGCGATCCAGGCGCATCCTGGTCTCTTCACATCCGTTGTCTCTCCTGGCTCTGAAGGCATGTCGGTGTCGTACAAACGGAGGTAATTCAAAATGCAACATTCAAAATGCAAACAATACGTGGCTCGCGTTGATCTCCGTTTGCATTTTGAATTGTGAATTTCATGAAACCCGTGCACCTTATTGGGGTTCCCCTCGATCTGGGTGCCGGCCGCCGCGGCGTCGACATGGGACCATCGGCGTTCAGGATCGCCGGGATCCGCGATCAGGTTGCCGCGCTCGGTTGTGTCACGGTCGACAAGGGAGATCTTCCGGCCCCGATTCCTGAGACGCAGCGCCCCGCCGACAAGAAAAAGAAATACATCCGCGACATCGCCAAGGTCTGCCAGAGGCTCTATGATCTGACGTTGAAATCGCTGGACGAGGGCGCGTTACCGCTGGTGCTCGGCGGCGACCACAGCCTTGCCGCCGGCTCGGTCGCGGCGAGCGCGGAGTGGGTGCGGCGCACGGTCTCGAAGCCGCTCGGCCTGATCTGGGTCGACGCACACGGCGACATGAATACGCCGTCGACCACGGAAAGCGGCAACGTACACGGCATGCCGCTCGCCGCGCTTCTCGGTCAGGATCCGCTCGAGCTCGCCTCGATCGGATTCTCGCCGTCCGTCCTGCCTCAGAACACGGTGCTGGTCGGCCTCAGGAATCTCGATGAGCGTGAGAAGGAACAGATTCACGCGTCAGGCGTGCACGTCTTCACGATGAAGGACATCGACCGCGACGGTATCGCGATTGTGGCCGAGCGCGCCATCGGACTTGCGGCGCGCGATACGGGCGGCATTCACGTCTCGTTCGACATGGATGTCTGCGATCCGGCGATCGCTCCCGGCGTCGGAACGCCCGTGAAGGGCGGCTTCGACTACCGCGAGGCGCACATGATCATGGAAATGGTCGCCGACTCGCGGCAACTGATTGCGCTCGACCTGGTTGAAGTGAATCCAACGCTGGACATTCGCAACACCACCGCCGAGCTCGGCGCCGAGCTCGCGCTCTCGGCGTTAGGCAAAGGAATTTTGTAACCCCTCGATTTCGTCCATCACGCCATTCATCTTCCTGATCGTCAGGTCGAGCGGGCCGTCGGTCGTCATGTCGACCCCCGCGTCCCTGAGCAGCTCGATCGGGTACTTCGACGTGCCGGATCCGAGGAACGCGAGATACCGTGTCCGCGCGTCCACGTCGCCGGCAAGCACTCTCTCGGACAGTGCCTCCGCCGCCGTAAACGACGTCGCATACTGAAAGACGTAGAAGCCCAGGTAGAAGTGCGGGATGTAGCTCCACTCGTTGCGGACGTAGTCGTCAACGACGCAGACCCCGTCAGCGTGGCCGTAGTACTTCCGAGCGATGTCGAGATAGATGTTGCTGAGCGTTTCGCCGGTAATCGGCTCGCCACGCTCCGCGGTCTGGTGCACGGACAGCTCGAATTCGGCGAACTGCGTCTGGCGAAACACCGTGGCCTTGATGTTCTCGAGGTAGCTGCCGAGCAACGAGAGACGCGTCGCGACGTCCGCGGTCTCCTGCAGCACGCGCTCGATGAGCAGCGCTTCGTTGAACGTCGATGCCACTTCCGCGACGAACGTCGGATAGTTTGCCAGCGCGTACGGCTGCGTGGTGTTCGAATAGTAACTGTGCATCGTGTGTCCGAGCTCGTGCGCCAGTGTGCTCACGTCGTTGTACTGCCCCTGGTAATTGAGCAACATGAACGGGTGCACGTCGTACGCACCGCCTTCTGAATATGCGCCGGAGCGCTTGCCGGGGCTCGGGAAGAAATCGATCCAGCGTTCGTTGAACGAGCGGCGCACGACATCCGTGTACGCGGAGCCGAGCGGATTCAGCGAATCGAGAATCTTCTGTTCCGCCTCTTCCGGCGTGAACTTCAACTGCACCGACGACACGAGCGGCGCGTACAGGTCGTGGTACCGCAAATCGTCCGTGAGGCCCATCATCCGCTTACGCAGCCTCAGGTACCGATGGAACGATGGCAGCGAGCGATTGATGCCGTCGATGAGGCGAGCATACACGGAGACCGGAATGTTCGGGCCGTCCAGCGCCGCTTCAAGATGCGACGCGTACTTCCGCGTCTTCGCATAGAAGGCGACCTTCTGCACGTTCGCGTTCATCATGGTCCCGAACGTGCGATTGAACGTGCCCAGCGTGTTGAGGAACGCCGACATCGCGCGCTCGCGATCGTCGCGGTGTGGAAGGGTCCGCAACTCCGCGTAGCCGGAGGGATCAACTCTTGCCGTTCGTCCGTCGCTGAGCGTGACCGTCGGATATGGAAAGTCGGCGTTTGTCAGAATGCTGTAGATGTTCTGACCGGATGCCGCGAGCGGGCTCGCATCCGCGAGGATCTTTTCTTCGGCATCCGACAACGTGTGCGGCGCCCGCCGTTCGATGTCCCGCAGATAGAAGGTGTAGATCGTCAGCCGCGGCTCTGACGCCAGGAACGTGTCGAGAACGGACGTCTCCACCCGCAGCAACTCGGGCTCGACATAGGCGATGTGCGCCTTGAAGTCCGCCGTGAGCTGCTGCATCTCCTGGTGCATTCCCTGCGGACCCGCCACGCGCGTATCCTGGTCGGCGAGCATCCCGGCATAGACGGACAGGCGCGCAAGCTCCTTGTCCAGCCGCGACATCGTCTCGAGCGCATCGGCAAGGATCCGCGCCGACGACCCGAGCCTGCCCTGGTAGCCCCTCAGAGTCGGCAGCTCGCGAGCGATCGCGTCCTTCGCGACCCGCCACGCGGCGTCATCCGGATAGACGTCCGCGATGTGCCACTTGTACTTGTCTCGAATCGCGGACCGATCCCGATCCTGCCCAGCCGTCGACGCCGCCATTGATATGCACAGCCGCCCACGCGTGTTCGTGACACGGGCTGCCTCCCTCCGCCAGTCTAGCGAATTTCTGACGGCAATTTTGTGATGTTCAGTTGCGATACAGCTCCCCTACTAAGATCGTAAGGATGCGCCTGCCGCCGGTGCCCCCTGACTGGGCCAGTCTCCCGGACGAAGAACTCCTCAATCTGCGCCTGTGCGATCTGCCGCTGCAGATCGAGGACACGCTCGCGGAGCGAACGAACCAACTGAGAGAGGAGCTCGATGCCGCCGGCATCCGTGCGCGCGTGCACTTCTATCTCGCCGAGGAGTGGTTCACACCTGACGGCGCCACGGCGATCGCCGTCCCGTTCTATCTTGCGCATCCGCGCCTTGCGAAGCTCGAAGAGGCGCAGATGCTCGAAGTCGAAGGGGGGGAATACGAGTGGTGCATGCGCATCCTTCGACACGAAGCCGGTCACGCGATCGATAACGCCTTCAAGCTCCGGCTCCGTCGCCAGCGGCGGCAAATCTTCGGGTCCTACAAGAAGCCCTATCCAGAGTCGTACACCCCACGGCCCTACAGCAAGAGCTTCGTGCTGCACCTTGATGCGTGGTACGCGCAGAGTCACCCCGACGAGGACTTCGCCGAAACGTTCGCGGTCTGGCTGACGCCGAGCAGCGAATGGCGGCCCCGGTATGCCGGCTGGCCGGCGGCGAAGAAGCTCCAATACATGGATGCGCTGATGCGCTCGGTGCGGAACAAAGCGCCTCGCGTCGACAACCCCGAGGAGGTCGATCCCCTCAGGCGCGTGCGGAAGACGCTGCGCCAGCACTACAGGACCAAGCGCCGCCACTACGGCGTGGACTATCCGAACTTCTACGATCGCGACCTGCGCCGGCTCTTCTCGGACGCGCCCGAGTTTGCCGGCAATCTCACGGCCGCGCAGTTCATCGGCCGCATCCGCCGCCAGACGCGCCGCGTTGTCGCCGACTGGACAGGCATCTACCAGTACACGATCGACCAGGTGATCGAGGACATGATCGCCCGGTCGCGCGAGCTGAAGCTCCGTCTCGCCGTCTCCGAGGAACAGGCGCGACAGGAGTTCACCGTGCTCCTCACGGTTCAGACGATGAACCATCTCCATAGCGGAGGCCACCGGCTGTTCCTGTGAAGAAGCGAATCCTCGCGCTCGTGCACGATCATCTCGTTCCGCCCGAGGACACCACGGGCATCGACGTCCTCGAAGCCGAGTGGAAGATGGAGTACGACGTGATCGAGACGCTCCGCGAGCGCGGTCATGAGGTGCGCGTCCTCGGCGTCCACGACGATCTCGCCGGGATCAGGCCGACGGCCGGCTTCTTCGAGCCGCATATCGTGTTCAACCTGATGGAAGCATTTGCCGGGGTCACGACCTTCGATCAGAACGTCGTCAGCTATCTCGAGCTGCTGCGCCTCCGGTATACCGGCTGCAACCCTCGGGGCCTGATCCTGGCCCGCGACAAGGCGCTCTCGAAAAAGCTCCTCGCGTACCACCGCATCCCGGTGCCGGACTTCACCGTCATTCGCTATGGGCACAAGCCGGTGCTGTCGAAGAAGCTGCACTTTCCGCTGATCGTGAAGTCGCTCTTCTACGAGGCGTCCGCCGGCATCTCCCAGGCGTCGGTCGTCGAAAACGCGGAGCAGCTCGCACGGCGGGTGCAGTTCATTCACGAAAGTCTCGGCACAGCGGCCATCGTCGAGCAATTCATCGACGGGCGCGAGCTCTACGTCGGTGTGCTCGGCAACGAGCGGCTCGATGTATTTCCGGTATGGGAGATGTCGTTCGCACAGATGCCGGACAACCGCTGGCGCATTGCCACCGAGCGCGTCAAGTGGAGCACGCAGTATCAGAAGAAACACGGGATCATGACGGACGCCGCGAAGCTCGATGCGGCGTCGACCGATGCCATCCAGCGGATCGCCAAGCGCGCGTATCGTGCCCTCGATCTCAACGGGTACGCGCGCATCGACCTGCGCATGGATGACGAAGGACGCGCCTACGTGCTCGAAGCCAACCCGAACCCCAACCTGGCGTACGGAGAGGACTTCGCCGAGTCGGCCGAAGTGGCCGGCACCTCGTACGAAGAGCTCCTCGACCGCATCATTACGCTGGGGATCCGGTGGAAGCCGGAGCGGACCGGATAACCAACATCAGTCTCCCCCGAGCGTGATCCGCACACCGGCGCGCACGGCGCGTGGCAGCGATGGAAAGCCGAACGACGCGTCGTACTTCCTGTCGAGAATGTTCTCGATGCTCGTATAGATGCGGGCGCGGGGATGAACGGCGTACGACGCGCTGAGGTCCAGCTTCTGGTACGCGGGATTCAGGTCGCGATTCGGCAGGAGAAGCGAATTGCCGAAGAAGCCGTCGCTCAGGAATGTGCTGCCATCGCTCTTGCCCGAGAAATAGCCCGAGAAGGTCACCTGCCCGGGTCCCCGCATGTAGCTCACCATCACCGATCCCGAGTGCGGCGGCCGCCGAAACGGCCGCTGACCGACGAGCGGCGAGAACGCCCCGATAGGAATGCCGGGAAACTTCGGGTTCACTGAGGCGCTTGCGCTGAACGCCTTTGTGACCTCCGCGTCGAGATACGTGTACGAAGCGCTCAGACGGACGTACTGACTGGCCATCGCTTCAAGCGACGTCTCGACGCCCTGGGCAGTGAAGGATGACGAATTGACATACGCGCCGAAGGCTGTAGCGGCGGCAACCGACGCCGGCACGCCCGCCTGTGGCAGCTGTGTCTTGCTCAGAAATTCGATCAGGTCGTTGAACTCATTCCGGTAGTAAGCGGCACGAATCCGCGCCCGGCCGTACCACAATCCCTGCTCGAGCCCGACGTCTATGTTGCTGCCGCGCTCGGGTCCGATCTGCGACGCACCGGACGCCGCCGGCGTGGACTGCACGAGTGCAAACAGCGAGTTCTGCTGCTGGAACACGCTTGGGGCCTTGATGCCCTTCCCGGCATTGAAGGACACCTTGGTGTCTCCGACGGCAGCGCTCGATGAGGGATTCCGGAGATACGTGGCGATGGAAAGGCGTGGCGTCACCGCGTTGTCGAACGCCTCGTTGTGCTCGAAGCCGACGCCTGCGGTGATGTAGGTGCGCCCCCTCAGCGTCCCGCGCGCCTCCGCGAAGACCCCGCCGTTGTTACGTGTCGCATCGGCGTCGGCGTCCGGATCGCTGAAGCCCTCTTCACGCTCGAACCGCCCGCCTCCCGAAATGTCGAAATCGCTGCCAACGTGGTACGTCGTGTCGGCAAACAGCGCCCGACGGCGCGTACGGCTCCTGAACACCGACGGATAGGTTCCGCCGAAATCGAGAATGGCCTGGCCGGTCACGGAATAGCCGTTCGCGCCGATCAGCGTCACGTTCTTCCCCAGATAGTTCACACCAAAGCCGAACGGATCGAACGGGCTTCCTGTTGGTGTCGGATTTGTGTTGTTCGACGTCAAGTCGGTATTGCCGAACCGGACGGTGCTCTGCCACCGATCGGTCATCTGTGATTCCGCAGTCACGCTCGCGACGTTCAGCGTGTTCGTCGCCACCGAGTCGTCCGCGATTCCATAGAGGTCGAACCCGTTCGGACTCCCGAATCTAGCGTCGACTCTTCGAATCGTGCCGCTCACGTCGGTTCCGTGTCCCACCGCCATGCCGAATCGCCCCGCATACGTCTTATTGCGGAAAGCGCTGTTGGGCCTGCTGTTGTCCGTATCGAAGTACGAGTACTCGGAAAAATAATCGACGCGCTTGAAAGCTCCGCCGAGCGACAACGCGTTGTGAATGGTGCTGAAGCTGCCGCCATCGAGCGAGACATCGACAGCCGGGATTCTCGTCCGCCCCCGCTTCGTGGTGACGTTGACGACGCCTGAGAGCGCGTCACTGCCATACATGACACTGTTGGACTGGCGAAGCACCTCGACGCGCTCGACACCGGTGACGGCGGTCTGGGCGAAGTTGAAGGTGCCCCCGATGTCGTTGATCGCCACGCCGTCGAGCAGCACCTTGTTGAAGTTCGAGTTCCCGCCACGAATGAACAGCGACGTCGTACCGCCGCGCTGCCCGGTCTGGACGACCTGTGCCCCGGGAACGAGACGTAAAGCCTCGAGCACATCCGTCTTGTTGAGCGCCTCGAGAGTCTGATTGTCGACGACGGTAATCGGTGCGCCGGTTCGTGACGCCGGAAGCTCCGTTGCCGCGGCCGTCACGACAAGCGCCTGCTGCAATGGGCCCACCGGGAGCACGACGTCGACTGACGTGCGGCCCGAGGCGGTCACGAACATCGAGTCGGTGGTGGCCGCATCGAAGCCGGGTGCCTGCGCGCGGACCTGGTAGCGTCCCTCGGCAACCTCGCCGAACCTGAACTCGCCAGTGCTGCCGGTGGTGGTCGTCGCGACCGGCTGGCCATCGCGCAGTAACGAGACGTTCGCGGACACGACGCGCCCGCCGAGCGGATCGGAAACGGTTCCCGCAACGGCGCCCTGGTCTTGGGCACATAAGACTGCCACCCGCCCCATGGACACGACACACGTAAACAGGCACGCCATGAGAACTGATCTGTAGGTCATCGGTAACACATCCTAATAAGAGGTGAACGCCCGCGGCGCAAATGCGAGATAACCGACCGCGATCGCGGACGCGAGCGCGGCGGTCGCGACGGTAACCGCAACCGCCAGTGAGAAGGTGCGCGCGGACTCGACTGGTGGATCCGCGGGATCCCCGAGCCACGCGTCGGTGACGAGGGACCCGTTTACCCGGATTGGTCCCACGAGGCGCCCCTGGATCGCGCCTGCAGTCGCGGCCTCGCTCCATCCCGAGTTCGGTCCCGGCAGGAGCGCGTGTTGTTGCCATCCGATGCACAGCGCCTTGCGCCCGGAACATCCCGGGATCGCAGTCGCCGCCAGCGAAATGAACATCCACGTGAGCCGTGCAGGCACGAAGTTCATGACATCGTCCGTACGTGCGCCGCACCAACCGAATCGGAGGTACTCGGGCGTCTTGTACCCGACCACCGAGTCCATCGTGCTGACGACCTTGAACAGGACGAGCCCGGGAAGTCCCGCAATCACGTACCAGAAGAGGGGACTCGTGAAACCGTCGGTCAGGTTCTCGCTGAGGCTTTCGATCGCTGCGCGCCTGCAGTCCCCTGCGTCCATGCGTTCAGTATCGCGGCCGACGAGTTGGCCGAGCGCACGTCGAGCCGCCGGCACATCTCCGCGGCGAACTGCCCGCTCCACACGCCAGACATGGGCGATCAGATCACCAATCGCAAGGAGGCTGTACAGAACGAAGACGTGAAGTATCCACGCGAGCGCCGGGCTGGCCGCATGCACCGAGACGAGAAGCGCGGAGACACCGCCCACCCAGACGATTGAAAGCGCGAGGAGGAGGAGGATGCCGCCGCCGTACCCGTCAGCGCCGACAGCCCGCAGTCCGCGCTCGAACGTCTTGAGCGTGCGCCCGATCAGTCGAACCGGGTGAGCGGGATACACAGGATCCCCGAGCACCGCATCGATGACGAGGGCAGACGCCAACGCCGCCGGATGCGGCGCGAGCACGGGCATCAACGCGAGCGCCATTTCTCACGCCAGCCGAGTGCGATTGCCGCCAGAACAACCTCTTTGGCGCCGTCAGCATCGCCGGGTCCACAAGGACCGGGAGTGGATGCGTGGAGCGCAGATCGGAATTCCGGCCACCGATCCGGAGATCCTGCCAGGCTTGCCGCCAGCGTCGCCGCCTGCTGGACGATCGCGTCGCGCGCGACCGCGGCGGGCAACGTGCCATAGCGCACTCTGTCGAGCACCGCAGCGATCGCGTATGCCGCTGCCCCGACCAGTGGCTCGAACAGGACCGACTTGCTGTTCTTCCGAAGCAGCTCGAGGTCCGCATCATTGAGCAATCCGGCGATATCGTCGAAGAAGGTGTTCTCGCGAAGACCGTACCGGCCGAGCGCGTGGAACACGCCGCGCGTGTAGCTGGCTTCGAGGCCGTTCTGCCAGCGCAGGGCCTCCAGCGTCGCGTTGCGAACGGCGACGCCGATCAGTTCACCAAGCTTCACGTGCGTACTTGCCGATGTGAGCTGCCGCGGGCCGGCGGCCGGCGCCGCGACGCAGTACTGGTCGGTGCCGGTGCCGGTGGCCAGATCCATTGATTGACGGCTTGGAATCGCCAAGCGCGCCAGCGCCGCGCTCTTGCCTTCCGTCATCGTGACCACCACACGCGCCAATGCGGACGCGGTCAGTGGCGTGTTGATCAAGAGGATGGTGTTGATCGTGCCGGCGTATGCGGGCACCTTCTGAATGCCGGCCTGGGTCTCGCGCCACGTCGCTGGATCGCCTGCGCACGTGGCGTTTCCCTCCACTCCCGCGGTGACGACAGCGATGACCTCGACGCCGTCATCGTCAGTCGCGACCAGCGCGGCGTAATTCATGTTGGCCGCGGTGCCCATCATGACTGTGGCTTCGGCGGGCAGACTCGCTTCCGCGCATACCTCGTCGTGATAGCGCTCGAGCCCCGCTTCGGTCATCAGGCGGTGACGCACGTGGTGAGCGGCACCCTCGCAGCTCTGATGATTCAGGAGGTATCGCGCGCCCTGGATGTACCCGCCATTTCGCACCGACGTGCTCAAGACATCATGCGGCGTGAGCAGGTCAGCGACGAGGAACCGTCCAGACCGCCGTAGAACAAGGCCGGGCTTCTGCGCCAGCGTCTCCCAGTTGAGCTCAGTCATGACAGGCCCAGTACGTCCATCGAACGCGCGTGTGTCTCGAACCACTCGGCCAGCCGGCGATGCGTGTGCGTCGCGGCCTCCGAAGGAGCAACCGGAACCCCGAAGATTTCTTCGCAGACAGCAGCGCTCTCGAGAGCGCCATGGAGATACGTGCCGATGACCCGATTTACTCGCACGCCATCGCACGTCCTGTCCGCGAGCCGCGCAAATGGTGCAACTGTGCCGTCGGAGGTTGTCGACCCCAGGTGGATTTCATACGCATCGAACATCGCCCCGGCTGCGGTCGAGCCGCTCACCACGCGCGTCGTCTTATCGCGCGCGAGGGTTGTTTCCGCCGTAATCAGTCCAAGCCCGGGGACGCTGCCCGCGTCAGACTCCAGGCGATCGGGATCGTGAATAGCGCGGCCGAGCATCTGATACCCGCCGCAAATACCGATTACCGTCGCGCCGCGACGGTGCTGTGCGATAACCCATTCGTCGAGTCGTCGAGCACGCATCCACTCCAGATCCGCGACGGTGTTCTTGCTGCCAGGGAGGATGACGAAATCGTAGTCGGCGAGAGGCGGAGCGTCCACCCAATCGGCCCACGCGATGAGGCGGAAGTCGGTGAAGTTCGACAGCCGCGGCAACCTGACGATTGCGACGCTCGCGCCAGCGGGAGGCGCAATCCGACGCCGGCGGTCAAGCGCAAGGCTGTCCTCGGCAGCCACCTCGATGTCATCGGCGTAGGGAAACACGCCGAGACACGGTGCGCCGGACCGCTCTTCCAGGATCTTCACCCCGTCGTCGAAGAGCGTCAGGTCCCCGCGAAACTTGTTGACCATGAAGCCGCGGAACAGGGCGCGCTCGTCGGCAGACAGCAATGCCACCGCTCCAAGAATCGACGCAAACACGCCGCCCCGCTCGATATCCGCAACGAGCACCCACGGTGCGTGCAGGCGCGTCACCAGCCCGAGGTTGACGAGGTCGAACGGACGCAGGTTGAGCTCGCTCACGCTCCCTGCCCCCTCGATCACGACGACGTCGAACCGTTGTGCGAGCGACTCGTACGCCACCAGCACGTGCGGGAGGAGCGCGTCGGCGTGCGTGTAGTACTCACGCGCTGAAAGGGTCTTCCACACGCGGCCGTTGAGCACCACCTGGCTCTCGCCGTTTCCGTTCGGCTTGAGCAGAATCGGATTCATGGCCGGTTCAGGATCGAGACCGCACGCGTCTGCCTGCGCCGCCTGGGCACGGCCGATTTCTCCGCCTCCCTTGCACGGATAGGAGTTGTTCGACATGTTCTGGGCTTTGAACGGCGCCACGCGAACGCCCCGTCCCCTCAGCCACGCACAGAGCGCTGTCGCCATCCAGCTCTTGCCGGCGTTGGACGACGTGCCGCCTACGAAGATGGGGCGTGCCGTCACGGCCGCGACGGCTCCCGGATGAGAGCCGCGAGCCACTCGGCTGTGTCGACTACGCGCGGCCCGGGAACGACCAGCGCATCGATCGCGTCCGCGTGCACGCGACCATTGCGAACGGCGGGGATCGTTCGGAAGGGCCGCCACAGCTCGCGGCTCGCCTCAGCACGGCGCGCCCGCACGGCCGCTGGCGCGCTCAGGTCGATCACGTCGACAATGACATCGGGCTTCAGCTCCAGCACGTTCTCGAGCGAAATGTGCGGGTACGGCGGCACTCCCGGCTCGCCAAGCACGTTAAGGCCGCCTGCAATCGTGATCAGGTCGTTGAGATATGAATCGCTGCCGGCAGCAACCATCCCGGTTAATGCCTGGGGATTCCGTCCAAGAATCAGCAGAACCTTCGGGCGGGGCTGCGCAACCGACAGTCGCCGGATGTCGTCCAGCCGCCGTTCGATGGCCTCCGCCACCTCCCCCGCATGAGACTCGATGCCCGCGGCCGCGCCAATCTGCCGGATAGCCAGCGTTACATCGGACAGCGTTCGGCTGGGGACAGCGACGAACGGAACCTGCAGCGCTCCCAGCCGGTCCGCGAAGTTGCCAGCCGCCCTATCGCTGATGACGACGAGATCCGCCTTGAGAGTGATGATCCGCTCGAGGTCTGGTTTGACAAATGTTCCGACCTTCGGCAACGCAAGCACCTGCGGCGGGTAGCGGCAGTGCTGAGACACGGCGACCACACGATCTCCGAGGCCAAGGGCGAACAGCGTTTCGGTGATGCTGGGCAACGTCGAGACGATGCGTGTGGGCATCTGCGCCGCGAGCGCATGTGTCGGGTGCACGGGCGAGACCACGATCCCGAGCGCGAACGCGAACGCCGCAAGCGGCCTCTTCGCCATCCGACTCACCACGCCCGCGAAAACGGATTGCCCGCTTTACCGGTTATCTCGCGGAGCGACCCGCTCACCCCCGCGTCATGTTCGAGCTTTCGTCCCACAATCCACAGCAGGTCAGAAAGCCGATTGAGGTACGCGAGGATTGCCGGCTGCACGGGCTCGCCCGTTTCGATCAGGCGGACGACAGCCCGCTCCGCGCGACGGCAGACCGTACGCGCGACATCGAAGGCCGCAGTCACCGGCAACGTACCGGGCAGGGACCAGTCGCCGAGGACACCCTCGATGGCTTCGAAGCGATGCACGTCGGTTGTCAACGCATCAACCATCGCAGTGGTGATCGCGATCGGTGGCTTGGGACTCGAGGGTGGCGTCGCGAGCGACGAACAGACCGTGAAGAGTTCGCGTTGAATACGCTTCGAAAGTTCGGCTATTTCGGCGTCCTCGCAGATCGATCGCGCGAAGCCAAGCACCGAATTCAGTTCGTCGACGTTGCCGTACGTGTCGACGCGGAGCGATGCCTTTGAGACGCGAATGCCGCCGGCGAGACCCGTCTGGCCGTTATCGCCTCTGGTTGTCGAGATGCTGCTGCCCATGCCTGTCCTCCACGCGGCGGACAGTCCATGGGAACACTAGGCGTGCGAATGGGATCGAGGCAGGAGTGAAACCAGGATGCCAATGCATGCTTTCTGTTCTCCGCAGAAAGGCAGCCGCTTCACCTGGGTAGGTCTCCTGGCTTGGAGGGGACAGTACTTGACTGTCTGTCGCTTCACCTTCCCCAGCAACGCGCTGAGTGGTTGTCTTGAAGCGACGCGCCCTCACTCACAGTGGCGGAACCGCGCCGGATTTGCACCGGACTTCCCTGTTATGCCCGTCGTGGGCACCCGAGGCGCTGACGGTTATATCACGATTCTTCGTCGTTCAACATGCGGAAGGAAGTCTCACACGGAGCCTTCGCTTTCCGACCTCGTCTTTGATAGCGGAACGTCCGCCAGCGGACCTGCGAGCGCGCCGTCGACCGCCCGCCGCGCCCGCCGGGCGTGGCGCACCAACCGATGCCACGAGGGCACTAATGTTGTCGCGCTGAGGACGACTCCGCCGATGCTCAACGCGATGAGCGCGATGTCCCA
>Ga0070698_100000804_pt1 | contig 34239 bp, 34 predicted proteins | sample KBSK1502metaG_FD_65477 | JGI IMG/M metagenome (GOLD analysis project Ga0070698, IMG submission 65477) | Corn, switchgrass and miscanthus rhizosphere microbial communities from Kellogg Biological Station, Michigan, USA - KBS K1-50-2 metaG | ecosystem: Host-associated > Plants > Roots >... | reverse complement strand
CAGACGTGATCCGCTCCTCCGCTGGCATGTCGCCACCCGCTTCGTTATCAGACATGACCGGCTCATCAGCCGGACCGCTGTTGCCCGGTGCCGTAGGTCTGGCGGCAGACGTGATCCGCTTCTCCGCTGGCATGTCGCCATCCGCTTCCTTCTGGTCACGGCCTGACTGTCCGATGGGTGAAGTCATGTGATCAGATCCTCGGGGTCCGCTGCGCCCGGATGCCGGGCCGCCCGTCGTCGATTGGCTCGTCCGCGGGCACGGCACTGCTGGTTTCGGCCGCCTGCGGGCCGACGTCCTCGGTGCCTGCCGCCCGCGGGCTGACCGCCTCGGTGCCTGCCGCCCGCGGGCTGACCGCCTCGGTGCCTGCCGCCCGCGGGCCGACCGCCTCGGTGCCTGCCGCCCGCGGGCCGACGTCCTCGGTGCCTGCCGCCCGCGGGCCGACGTCCTCGGTGCCTGCCGCCGCCGGCTCGCCCAGCGCGTCATCCGCGGCACGATCTCGCGCCACGTCGGTGGCCGGCGCCGGCCCTGCGTTCGCGGGCTCGCCTAGGAGGTCACGGAACAGCACACGGTAGTAGATCATGCCCTGCCGCAGGTCCTCGGTTGAGGCTGTGCCCGCGGCAGCGCTTGCGCTGATCGCCTCGGCGGCCCGGTACTGGTCGAGCGTCTTCGCGTGCTCGACCGACAGGTCGGCAAGCACCTGGTCATGCTGTTCCGCCGGGTAGCCCCGCTCGCTCATGACGGCGACCACGAGCACATGAGAAGCCTCGACCGCGTCGGCCGGCTCGTCCACGAACCGCTCCTGGATGCCGGCCCATCGATCCGCGTAGTTTGCGCGGGCCGAGGGCGTCAGCGGGCGGATGTCCAGCCGGTGGACGCGCCGCTCTCGCTCGGATAGCTCGGCTTCTGCCTTCAGCTTGCTGTCGCGCTCACCGACGAGCCGATCGTATTCCGGGCCGAAGCGCTGCTGAAGCCGCCGCCGGCGCGCCGCCGCCATCAGCATGATCACTACCGCAGCGATCACGATAATGGCCGCAACGACGGCCACGATGGTTCCGGTTGACACGAGAATCACCTGCTTTCGGTATGATGTCCCCCTCGCATTGCCCTGGAAGGGCGAACTCAAACTTCGCGGTCAGCGTCAGGATGGCGGACAGGTGACTGGCGGCGAACGGCGCACATTGGCAGCCACGTTTGACGGAAGCTGCCGGGGTACGAATGAGTTGGCAGCCATTGCCGCCCGGGTAAGCCAGGTCCCGTCGGAACGGCACACTGCTCAGCTGGGCACGCCAGAACCGCACACGCTGCTCAGCTCGATTGCGTGATCAAGGTGTGCTGGACTTACAGCGCTGGCAGGCCGGTAAAGGACACGGCTAATCCTGGCTAGTCCAGCCATCGGGCGTATTTAGGCCCGAACGCCCGGGCCCAGTCTGCCCTGGCCTGCTCCGCAAGCACGAGTGCGTCGCGCTGACAGCGCTCGTAAAGCAAGCCGAAGCTGAACGCATTCTCGCCGGCCAGATGAGCCCGCACGCCGATGTCCCGCGCTGTGTCCCGCGCTACCACGGCATCGTGATGATCCCCGAGCGTCGACTGAATCTTCGTCATGCACCGGACGACGCGGCGGTCTTTCTTCCGGCCGGCCAGGCTTGCCGCCTCGGCCGTATACCTGACGTCCTTCGCCGCCTTCCGGGTCTCGTGCATGGCGGTCTCCCGCGCATGCCCGGCCGGAGCCCGTCCCGCACGGCGGGCCCGGCGGCGCACGCGCCGGCTGGTGCGCTTGACCGCGGCCGGCCACACGTCAGCCGCCGGCTGTCGTGCCTTCCCGGCGGGCAGCGGACCGCGGAGCGACTGATCGAGGTCGTTCAGCAGGGCAATGTATCGGCCGGTGTCCAGGGCCTCGCGCAGCGCCTCCCGGGCGGACGCGGCGCGCGGGGCAAAGTAAGCGCTCACCCGCGCCTGGACCGGCCCCATCAGCTGATCCGCGGCTATCTCCGCGAGCCTGGCCTGCAAGTAACGGGCGAGGACTTCGTTGTCGCGGACCTCGCCGAGGACGCCGCCGAGCCACTTCAGCTCTGCGCGGAGCCCGCTCGCGGCTGGCATGTCAAGGTTCTTCCCAGCTGACTTCAGGATGCTGCGCAGCCGCCGGGTCGCGACCCGCATGTCGTGCACGGAGCCGGGCTCACCGCGGCGGATCATCGGATCCAGCGCCTGCAGGGCGGCTGCCTGCAACCGCGCGTAGGCCAGCATCACGTCGCCGGCCGAGGCAGCTGACGTCAGGCGCTGCCGACGGTCCGGTGCGGGTAGCTGGTCAGCGAGTGCCCGCGCCAGTTTCGCCGGGTGCCCGGCTGGACGCAGGCCAGCGCGGCGGAACCGCTTGTCGGCGGCTTCAAGCAAGCCCTCGTCGCCGCCGGTCAGCTCCATCTCCGCCTCGCGCCAGTGTGTCAAGGTCGTGGATTCGCCCATCGTCCGCGCCGAGACGTCGTCTTCTACCACCTCCGCCAGCGAGTTGCCCGCATGATCGAGCAAGACCCGGCCACGACGCTTGGTCGTGATAAGCGCCACCGGCTGCAACGCTCCGCCGCGGGCATAGGCACGCACCAGCCCGGCCAGCTCGGCGGGCACTCGGCGGCCCGCCCGGCCGAGCGGCAACTGGATCTCGCGGCGCGCATCATCATTGAGCGGCAGTTTCAGGTGCCACCCCGGGTCGCTGCCGCCGCGGCGGCGGCGCAGCGTTACACCGCTGCGGACCAGGCGCAGGTCGGCAGTGTCGTAGTACTCCGCTTCCAGCGTCTGCTCCGCCATGCCGGACTCTCGGCTGACCGACGGCAGGTCATGCAGGCTCGGCAGCGCGGCTCCCGGCCCGAACTCGTACTTGCGCTCGGTCTCCCTGATCTCAGTGGCCATAAGCAAGCCACTACCCGCGTATTCCGAGGTGACTCGCGGGAGAGCGCAGCGCAAGCAAAGTCTGGCGCGCGCTGGCCGCAACGGCCTCGCGCACCGGGCCGCAACGCCTGGCGCACCCGGGCCGCGACGGCCTCGCGCACCGGGCCGCAACGCCTGGCGCACCCGGGCCGCGACGGCCTGGCATCGGTCCGCGCGCGAGCCGCAACGGCCTGGCGCACCCGGACCGATGCCCAGGCGCGTGCGGTCCGCATGCCAGGCGGCCGCCGCGCCGCGCCGGCTGGCGGTCAGAACTGGCCGGCCCGGCGCAGGGCTGGCGGCCGTCCGTCCGGGTCGTACATGAGCCGGTAGAAAACCCGCGCCCAGGCACGAGTCCAGGTTGGCAGCCGCGGGACGTCGTAGCGACGCAGCCGCCCCGGTGGCCTTGGCCCTTGCCGTCCCCCGGCGTGCCACGCGTCGAGCTCGGCGGCGGCCTGCCTGAATGCCTCGAATGCCGTGTCACAGCCGGGCTGCGGGTCGGCCTGCCGAATGCCCAGATGCTCACTGGCCAGCGTACGGCGCAGCGTGGCGGCGTAGCCAGCGGTGCGCTGGTCAGGCGCCGCCGCTGCCCGGGAGCCGGCCGCTTCATCGACGACCGCGCAGCTCAGTTCGGAGTCATGGGTCCAGGAGCGCCGGTTGAAGTTGTCGGATCCGACGATTGCCCACGTGTCGTCGACGATGCACACCTTGGCGTGCACGTAGATCGGGATACCCGCTTCGCTCTCGATCCCGTAGACGGCAACCCGGTTCCCGGCTGCCTTGCGCAGCAGGTTGAGCGCCGCAATCCGGCCGATCAGATTCGGCGGCAAGGACAGCTTGCCATCCTGGTCAGGGAACCGGGGGATGACGGCGATCAGGTGCAGGTCTGGAACGTCCCGCAGGGCGCTGGCCAGCGCTGATACGACGGTGCTTGACCACAGGTACTGGTCTTCCAGGTAGATGAGGCGGCGGGCGCGCGGCAGCACCTTGAGATACGCGCGGGCGATACTGCGCTCGCCCTCGGGCGCGAAGCTGTAGCCAGCCCGCCGGTACGGGTAGGTGCGCAGGAGTTGTACCGCGTGCGTGCCGGACGCCGCCGGGTCGTGATCCTGCGGCGGAAGGGCGCGCGGCCTGACATCCTGCCTGGTCATAGTGTCGCGCAGCCGGTGGATCGGGTTGCGGGTGAGCGGCGCGGGGTCCTCCCAGCGCTCCCGGAAGACCAGCTCCGCGTCGCCGACTGCCGGGCCGGTGATCATCGCCTGGACGTCGTGCCAGGGCGGCCGGCTGCCGTAGACCGCGGCCATCGACTGGTGCTGTGGGTCACCGTGGTGATCGGCGTCATCGCGGCGGCTGTGGCACAGGTCGATGCCGCCGATGAAGGCAACGTCGAGTTCGGGCCGGCCCTGATGCCGGAGCACCATGAGCTTCATGTGGTGCGATCCGCCGGGGCGAACCCGCATATCGAGCATGCACTGGCCGCCTGCCGCCTCGATTTCCTCGCCAAGGTGGCGGTTCTGCTGCTCGCTGAACCGGAACCGGTCCAGGTGAGAACGCCAGATCAGGCCCCTGACCACGACACCGCGGCGGGCCGCCGCGCAGAACAGCTCGGCCACCTCGGGGCCGGCTTCGGACAGCCGCTGATCAGGGTCGCCGCGCCAGTCGGTGAAAAGCAGCAGGTCGCCAGCCACCATCCCAGGGACACGGGCAACGAGCTCGGCGAAGTACGACGCGCCATGGATAAGCGGGCGCACCTGATTGCCAGTCGACCAGGCCAGCCCATCGCCGCGCCGGGCGTCCAGCCGCGTCGCGGGATTACCGCGTTCGGCCGGCCTGAGGAACCAGTCAGCTAGCTGCACCCGGGCTAGCTCCGCGGGCAGCACTCATTCCTCGTAAAATTCTTCGATCGTTTCGGTTTCCGGCCGCCGCGTGCTGGCGGGACTTGCTGGGTCGACGCCCTCAGCCACGTCCTCGACGGTCGGCGCGCCCGGGTTGAGCACGTACGGCGGGTCGATCTCATCGACCGTGCTGACGACCCGCCCTCGCGAGCCTCTCCTGATCACGACGCGCCTGCGCAGCCAGCCGTACCCGCTGCGCGGAATAAAGATTCCGGCTAGCCCGGTCAGGATGACGACCCAGCCCACTACCTGCAGGTTCAGGACACGCAGGTGAGCATGGACGGCGAACGCCAGGATCGCGCCGATGGCGATCAACGTCAACCCAGTGGCGGTCTTCATGACTATCCCTTCATCGAGCACTCATGACATGAGGTTGGCACGGCTGCCGCTCGTTGTCATCGCCCTATCCGAAGCGCACGCGGCGTTCTGCCCGGAACGGCCACCCCGGCCCCGCCTGCACGGCGGGCCGGGGTGGCCGGTTTTCAGCACGGGCCCGACGGCCTACCGCGCCAGGATCGCAGAGAGACTCCGAGCGAGCCGGTCCCCTACTGGCTGGGCTTAGGTGCCGTGCACGAGGTCTTCGGATTGACACCGAAGTAATTCAGCGGGCCCGCGACGATCGTCAAGGCAATCGTGCCCGCCTTGACGCAGCTATTGACGGGTCCGTTGTAGTAATGGCGCTGGCCGCCGGCGATGGCACCGATGGCTAGCCAGACAATGAGCAACACCGCTCCGACGCGCATTGCTACCTCCGGGAGAGCGTATCACCTTTGATCAGCTATGTGACGACTTCCACATTATTGCTAGCATTTAAGCAGGTATTGATCTTCCTGTCACTGCTGATCGCCAGATCATCGTGGCCACCCTGCCGTTTGGCCGAGACCTCAGGACTTGAGCTGCTGGATTTTGTCCCTGAACAGGGTGGTCGCGATCGTGGCTTTGCGCGGCTGGCCCTTCAGGAATGCCTCGGCGAACTTCCGCGCCTGCTGGTAATCGACCTTTCCTGGCAGTGGCGGCTCATCCGGGTTGACGTTGACGTCGACCAGGGCCGGGCCGTCGTGGCCGAGCGCGCGCTCGATGGCGCGGCGCAGCTCAGCGGGGCGTTCCACCTTGATGCCGAGGCCGCCGTTGGCATCGGCGAGTGCTGCGTAATTCACGAATGGCTCGGGGTAGCGGACGCCGTGCTCGGGGTAGCCGAGTACCATCTGCTCCCACAGGATCTGTCCCAGCGAGTTGTTGTTGTTGATCACCACCTTGACCGGCAGCTGGTGCTGGATGGCGGTGAGGAACTCTGCCATCAGCATGGCGAAGCCGCCGTCGCCGACGTAGGCGATGACCTGCCTGCCAGGGAAGGCCTGCTGCATCCCGATCGCGTACGGCATGCCCGGTGCCATCGTCGCGAGGTTGCCGGACAGGTAGAACTCGCGGCCGCCGCGGACCGTCCAGTGCCGTGCGGCCCAGGTCGCTATCGTCCCGCTGTCGCAGGTGAGAATCGCATCATCGGCGGCCAGTTCGTCCAGTACGGACACGACGTACTGCGGCGCGATCGGATCGCGCCCGGCATCTTCCAGGTCCGCCATCTTCGGCCGCCAGCTGGCCATCTGCTGCTGGCATTTGTCCAGGAAGGACGTATCTGTCCGCCGCTTGAGCAGCGGCAGCAGGCCGGCCAGGGCCTCCTTCGCATCCCCGACCACCGGCAGCTCGGTGGGGATCCGGCCGCCCGCCCTGGCCGGGTCCGCCTCGATCTGGGCGACCCGCACCTTACCCGCCGACGGCAGGTGCTTGGTGTACGGGAAGTTGGTCCCCACCATGAACAGCGTGTCGATCTGCTCCATCAGCTCTTCGGAAGGCCGGGTGCCGAGCAGCCCGATCCCGCCCGTGGTGTACGGCGAGTCGTCAGGCACGGTGGCCTTGCCGGACAGCGTCTTGACGATCGGCGCGCCGAGGGTCTCAGCCAGTGCGAGCAGTTCTGCCTGGGCATGCAGCGCACCCGCGCCGGCCAGGATGGCGATCTTCTCCCCGCCATTCAGCAGGTCCGCGATCCGCTGCAGATCCTCCTCGCGCGGCCGGCCCGGAGCCGGAAGCCGGATGGGCGCGGTGTGGGGCGAGCGGGCGGGCGCCACGTGCTGCCAGGGATCGGCGCCGGCATCGGCAACCTGGATGTCGTTCGGGACAGTGATATGCGCCACGCCACGGCGTGCGTATGCGGTCCGGACCGCCATGTCCGCTACCGCCTCGACCTGGGCCGGGTTGTAGATCATCTGGTCGTACTCGGCGACGTCCGCATACAGCTTGTCGAGAGCGACTTCCTGCTGGTAGCCGGTGCCGAGCACGGAGGTCTCCTGCATGCCGGTGATGGCCAGCACCGGCATGTGGTCAAGCTTCGCGTCGTAGAGGCCGTTCAGCAGGTGAATGCCGCCCGGGCCAGATGTTGCCAGGCACACCCCGAGCCGGCCGGTTGCCTTCGCATAGCCGGTGGCCATGAAGGCGGCGGCCTCCTCATGATGGACCAGCACGAAACGCACCCTGTCCTGATGCCGGCGCAGGCCTTCCATGATCCCGTTGATGCCGTCACCGGGAAGCCCGAATACCGTGTCGACACCCCAGTCCGCCAGCCGTTCGATCAGTGCCTCGGAAACGATCTGGCTCACTTGCCGGCCTCCTCATTAGTGTTTCCAGCCGCAGGTGCGCGACCGCGCCAGCACAGTTAACCGTCATGCGCGCGGCCAAACATGCGCGGCCAACATGCACGGCGCGCGGGGCGCCAGCATGCGCGGCGCGGGGGCAACGTGCGCAGCGCGCGGGGCGCCAGCATGCGCGGCGCGGGGGCAACGTGCGCAGCGCGCGGGGCGCCAGCATGCGCGGCGCGGGGGGCCCAGCATGCACAGCGCGGAGCGCCAAATGCCGATTCCTGATCAGCCGATTCCTGATCAGCCTGAGCTGTCGCTGGACGGCGCCGGCGGCGCTATCTCCTCAGGGGTTCGCGGTGTCCCGCGGGCCGCCCGCGCGCCTCGCGGCCGGTCGGTGAAGGACACCCGGATGTGTTCCTCGTCCCGCCGCTGGTTCTGCAGCGCCTGCAGCGCCATGGCAGCCCGGTCGGCCTCAGTCAGCGGCGGCTGGATGATCGAGCGCGGCCATAGCCGCCGTTTGAGCACGACATTGATCTCGGCTGCGTAGACCGTCAGCTGCACGCCGAGGTAGAGCCATGCGACGAGGCCGAGCACGGTGGCGAACACGCCGTAGACCGAGGCGGTGTGCAGGTAGTGGTGGACGAGATAGGTGCCGATCTCCTGCAGCAGCGTCCAGCCGGCCCCGCCGGCGACCGCGCCGGGAAACAGGGCCCGGCCGGGCACGCTCTTGGGAGTCAGCACGCGGAAGCTGACGAAGTACAGCCCGACGTTCGCCAGCAGCGCGAGGACAACCGCCAGCACGACGGTGACGACGGCGTGATGACCGAAGGTAACAAAACTAAGCAGCGTCGTGACGACGACGCCGAACCCGAGTACGCCGAGGAAGGCCACGGCGCGGCCGAGCCGGGGAAGGTAGCCAGGCCGCGCCGGGCCCGGCAGGTTCCATACCTGCTCCATCGTGAACAGCCCCGCCTGGGCGAGACCGGTGGCGCCCCAGAACAGCCCGAGCAGCCCGACGATCAGCCCGATCATGCTGGAGTGGCGCAGCACGTGCACATTCCCGGCGAGCTGGTTGAAGATCAGCGGGAACTGCCTGGCCACGGCATTCAGCACGTCGTGGCGCAGCGCCGGATTGCCGGCCGCGACGAAGCCGAGCACCGTCACCAGGATGAGCAGCAGCGGGAACACAGAGACGAACGCGGAGTGCGCGAGGCTAGCCGCCAGCGTGCCGCCATTGTCGTCACCGTATTTCTTGACCACCCCGACTACGAAGGCGGATGCCCGATGACGCTGCTGCGCCCGGTCTACCCGCCGGATCGCGCGCTCCACGGGATTCATCGGCAGGACCGGCCTCCCCGGCTGGCTGGTTTCGCCCGGCAGCCGGTCATGTGCCCGGCGGCTCGCCTGCTCGCAGCACGAGCATGGTCATGTCGTCGCGTAGCTCGCCGGAGCAGAAGTCCAGCACCGCGGCCTGCACGCGGGACGCGACCTCGGCGGGCGGCTTCCCGGCCAGCGCGGCGAGTTCCTCGGTCAGGCGATCCTCGAACGAGGTCTGCTGGAGGCTGCGAGCATCGGTCAGGCCGTCGGTGTAGAAGAACAGCACGTCGCCCGTGCACAGCTCCAGATCCTGAGCCTGCGGGCCGGAATCGGGGAAGATGCCGAGCGGCAGGCCGCCGCCACTCATGGTCTGCACCCGCCCGTCCGGCTTGACCAGCACGGGCAGCGGATGGCCTGCGCTGCCGACGGTGACCCGCAGGCCGCCATTCTGCCACCGCAGGTGCGCGGCGTCAGCCGTGACGAACCGCCCGCCAAACTCCTCGGCCAGCATGATCTCATTGACCATGCGCAGCACCTCCGCCGGATCAGCGCACCAGTGCCCGGCTACCCTGATGGCGTGCCGCGCGGCCGCGGTCACCGCCGCCGCGCCGTTGCCCTTCCCGCAGACGTCGCCGATTGCCACCCCCCAGCCGCCCGGGGTTCGGTACACGTTGTAGAAGTCGCCGCCGGGCCCGGGATTGCTGGTGGCATCCAGGTGTGCCACCGCGATCTGCACGCCGGGCACTGCGGGCAGTTCGGTGGGACGCAGGCCCGCCTGCAGCGCGTCGGCGACGTCGTTGCTCTGCCGGAGCATCCGGTCCACCCTGATCGCAAGGGCCAGGTGCTCGCCGATTTCCTCGACGATGCCCACGTCCGCCGTGCCGAAGTAGCCGCCGCCGGCCTCCCTGGCCAGGGTCAGCGCGCCGTAGGACCGCTCACCGTCCGACAGCGGGACGGTAAGCACCGAGGTCGCCCCGAGCCGGGCAAGGAACGGTATGCCGTCGGGCCCGGCACCGAGCAGGCCGTCATCTTCCACGTGCGCGATCAGCAGCGAGCTGCCAGATTCGTGCACCTGCCAGGGCGCGGAGTCCGGCCCCGGGTCGGCAGTCCCGATCGACCGGGCGAGTTCCACCGAAGGCCCGTCCTGCGGACCTATCACGAACTGCCGCCGCAGCAGTCCTTTCCGCTGCACATCGACGATGACCCAGGCGGCGAGCTCGCTGGCCAGCAGTCTCGCGCAGCGCTGCAGCATCACGGACTCGCTGACCGTGGCGTTCTCCAGCACGAGCCGGGTTGCCGCGCCCAGCAAGTCGAGCCGGCTGGTAACGGTCCGGACCCTGGCCACGGATCCAGGATCAGGCTTCGCCGCCCGGTCGGAGCCCGCTGCCTTCCGCCCGCGCGATGGCGGCGCCTTCGAGCCGTGCCCGGTGGCCGCGACAATCAGCTGGCCCGGTTCTCCCGCCAGGCTGACCGGGCTGATATCAAGCACATTCGGCACCGCGCCGGCCGCGCCGAGCAGGCCGCACTGGACCTGGCGGCCCTTGCCGGTCCGCCGGGCGGCAGCAAGCTGCGTTTGCACTGCCGCGCGCGCGGGCAGCTCGACGAAGGCCGCGAAGAGCTTGCCGGTGGCGTATCCGGGCGCGAAGCCGAGCAGGTGCCCTGCCCGCCGGTTAGCCCGCCGCACGGTGCCATCGTGGTCAAGCAGGAACAACGGTACCGGCGCCTCCTGGAACAGCGCATGCAGCAGCCGCCGGTCTGCCTGCGGCCCGCCGCCCAGCCGCTCCGCCGCTGGCCCGCCAGCTGCCTCGGCCCGCATGGCGCTGAGTGCCTCGATCGCGCCGTCCAGCTCAGCGAACGCGGCCTCAAGCACCTGCCCTAGCTGTGCTCCCGGCAAGGCGGCGGCCTGCCGCAGCTGGCCGCGGCGCGCGGCCAGCCCGGAGATCTCATTTTCGAGCCCGGGAGGATGCGGCATGGCGCACGTCCTGTCTACTAGCTTTCAGTTGTCCACTACCGCCCACAGCGCACCGCAAACACGCTGCGGAATCTGCCCACCCAGTCTGACATGTTTGGCGTCCTGGCCATGGGTACGGCAACTGCGGATGAACGACGCGAACGCGGGGCGGCACGCCGGGACCGGCGCCATTTTTTGCTGGGCCTTCCTCGTCTGGGTGCTGCTGACCTGGACGCTGACGGCGGAGCAGTTGCTGTTCGGCGCTCTGGTGGCCGCGCTGGTCGCCGTGGCGCTCGCGCCGCTGGGCGGCTCCGCGGGCCCCTGGCTGCTGCTGCACCCGGGCCGGCTGGCCGGGTCTGCCTGGCTGCTCGCGGTGACCGCGTGCCGGGTCGTCATGTCCAACGTCCGGCTCGCGCGACGGATCTGGGCTCCGCGCAGGCCGCTGACCAGCGGCATGGTAATCGCGGCTACCCGGGAACGCCGGCCAGGCGGGCTGACCGCGGTGGGCCTGATGACATCGCTGGTGGTCGACAACCAGCTCGTCGACCTCGATCCCAGCCGCGGACAGCTGCAGTATCACGCAGTGGCCGTGCCAGCCGGCGGCCCCGATGAGGCGGCGGAAGCGACCAATCTCCCGGCCGAGCGGCTGCTGAGGCCGCTGTACCGAGACCGGGGAGGACGGCCGTGAGCAGCATCTACCTAACGGTCGCGATCGGGGAAGTCGCCATCGCCGCCCTGCTGCTGATCCGGCTGGCTTCCGGCCCGACGATCTCGGACCGGATCGTCGCCCTGAACGCAATCTCGACCCAGGCGGCACTCGCCACGGTATTCTTCGCCGCATTCGCTCGCCGCACCGTCTACCTCGACGTGGCGCTCTGGCTGGCCTCGTTCAGCTACCTGGCGGCCATCGTCTGGTCACGATACCTGGAACGGGGGCTGCTGTGAGCGAAGGCATCGTTATCGCGCTGGCCGCGGTCGGCGGGATCTTCTCGCTCACCGGTGCCGTGGGCATCCTGCGGATGCCCGATGTGTACTGCCGGATTCAGTGCTCAAGCATGATCATCACCATGGGCGCGCTGCCCGCGCTTGTCGCGCTCGTCGTCGGGGAGGGCCCGCTCAGCACGTACGGCAGCCGTGCGCTGCTGGTGGCTGCGCTGCTGCTGGTGGTGAACCCGGCAGCATCGCACGCGCTAGCCCGGGCCGCCTACAAGACGGGCGTCCCGATGTGGCCAGGCGCCGTAGCCGACCGGGTCAGGGACACCCGCGCGAGCGAGGCTCAGGGTGAGGCACAGTGAGCGGATTCTGGGTGCTCGATTACCTCATCCTCGCGCTGCTCGTGATGTCGGCCCTGCTCGTGCTCTGGCTCCGCAACCTCAACGGCGCCGCCATGGCACTGTCCGCGACCGGCACGCTGCTGGCAGTCCTGTTCGTCGTGCTCGGAGCACCGGACGTCGCGCACGCGGAGGTCGCCGTCGGGGCGATCGCGCTGCCAGTGCTTTATCTCGTGGCCATCGGCAAGGCACGCACGGTCGTTGACGATCCCGAACTCGGCGAGACCGGCGAGCGGGACCGTGAGACCCGCTGACAGCGGTGCGCGGCCGGAAGCCGCTGAGCATGAGCCGCTGCACCGGCCCTGGCTCGGCTTGCTGATCATCGCCGGGATGGCCGCCGCCATGACCGTCGCCGTGGCCGGGATCCCGCGCGAGCATGCGCCGCTGCCGGCAATTGCCCGTTATGCCCTGACGATCGCGCTGCCGAAGTGGGGACTTACCGAACCAGTCAACGAGGTGGTCTACGGCACGCGCGGCTTCGACACCTTCGGCGAGACGTTCCTGCTGCTAGCCGCCGTGATCAGCGTGGTGCTGATCACGCGCTCGAAGGAGCCGCGCCGGGGATATTTCGGCGAGGAAGCCGCGGCGCGGCGCGAGCGCTCGGAGTCTGATCCGGCTGAGCCGGACGATGCGGCCGAGGGCGCAGCCCGCCGGGCGGAGCGCGCGGAACAGGATGAACGGCGCTCGGCGGGTCACGCGGGACCGCCGACCCCGGACCAGACTCCGCTGGGCTCCCCTGCCCCGGAAACGGCGGACGCGATGACCGTGGTGGCCAGGACCGCGATCCGCGTCGCGCTGCCGATCCTCGCCGTGGCCGGGCTTTACCTGGTCGCATGGGGCTACTCGCCGGGCGGCGGCTTTCCCGGCGGAGCGGTCATCATGGGGGTCATCCTGCTGGTCTACGCTGGATTCGGGCGCCAGAGGATCGCCCGGGTAGTCCGGCCCCGGCTGCTCGAGGCCATCGAGATCGCAGGCGCGATGGCCATCATCGCGACTGAGCTGCTCGGACTGCCGCTCCGCGGGTCGGTAAGCGCCAACTGGCTGCCGCTGGCGGCACCCCAGACCATCCTCTCCGGCGGAGTCGTCCAGCTTTTCTCAGCCAGCGAGCTCGTCGAGGTCGGCACCGGACTCACCATCGCTGTGTTCGCGCTGCTCGCGATGGGACACGACTGGGCTCCGGATGAGCCGCCCGATCCGGCTGGATCTGGCGCCTTCGGCGAATCGGCAAACTCTGCCGAATCGGCAGGCCGGAGCCGGCCGTGATCCTGGCGAACTACCTGACCGCTGCCGCGCTCTTCTGCATCGGCTTGTACGCCGTGCTGACCAGGCGCAACATGATCAAGATGGTGATGGGTCTGTCCCTGATGGAGGGTTCCACCTACCTGTTCATGCTCTCGCTCGCGTACCGCGGCGGATCTACCGCGCCAGTGCTGCTTGGCCCGCCGCCCGGCACGAGCATGCGCGCGCTAGCCCATGGCAACGTGGCCGACCCGGTACTGCAGAACTTCTGCCTGACGGCGGTCGTGATCGGAGTGGCGGTCACGGCGGTATTCCTCAGCGTCGTGGTGCGCATCGCGCAGCACTACCGGACGCTGGATTCCGACCGGGTCAGGGAGATGCGCGGATGACCGGGGCGGCGCTTGGCTCCCTGCTGCCGCTGCCGGTGGCACTGCCGATCGGCGGAGCCGTCGCGGCCCCGCTGCTGGCGCGGATTTCGGCCAGGCTGCCGATCGTCGTGTCGCTGGTCGCCCTCGGTGCCGCGGCCGCGGTGCTGATGCTGGAGGCGCCAGGCGTGTTCGGCGGCCGGGTGCTTGCGCACTACCTGGGTCTCTGGCACCCCGTGCACGGTCACGCACTCGGAATCGCGTTCGCCGCCGACCCGCTCGGCCTGATCTTCGCGCTGGCGGCGGCGGTGATCGGAGCCCTCCTGCTCACGTACACGCTGTCCGAGCTCGGCGGCCTCGGCCCGCGGGAGCTCGGCGGCTACGCGTGCCTGTTCCAGCTGCTGCTTGCGGCGCTCATCGGCGCAGCGCTGACCGCGGACCTGTTCGACCTGTTCGTCTGGTTCGAGGTCGCCGCGCTGGCAAGCTACGGTCTCACCGGCTTCTTCCTGGAGCGGCCGATCGCGCTTGAGGCCGCGTTCAAGATCCTGGTGCTCACGACGCTGGCCAGCTTCAGCATCTTCACCGGCGCTGGCCTGCTGTACGCCAGGCACGGCGCGCTGAATTACGCGCAGCTGCAGGTTGCGCTCCGCGGCCATGTCACTGCCCCCGACCTGGTCGCGCTCGGCTTGCTCATCGGCGGCTTCGCCACCAAGGCCGGGCTGATCCCCTTCCACGGCTGGCTCGCCGACGCACACACCGCGGCGCCGGGACCGGTATCCGCGCTCTTCTCCGGCCTGATGGTCAACCTGGGCATCGTGGCGATCCTGCGGGTGGTCTTCAGCATCTACGGGCCGGCCAGCGCGCCGGTGCTGGGGCTGCTGCTGACGGTCGGACTGGTATCTGCCTTGCTCGGCGCGATGCTTGCCCTGGCGCAGGACGATCTCAAACGGCTGCTGGCCTACGACACCGTCTCGCAGATGGGGATCCTCGCCGTCGGCCTGTCGACGGGCACCGCAGCCGGCCTCGGCGGCGGTATCTACCATCTGGTCAGCCACGCGCTCTTCAAGTCGCTGCTGTTCTTGTGCGCGGGCGCCATCGTGCACCGGACGGGGCTCACCAGGCTGGCCGAGATGGGCGGCCTGGCGCGCCGGATGCCGGTGATCACGGCTGCCTTCGTGGTCGGGGCGCTGTCCATCGCCGGCATCCCGCCGTTCAACGGCTACGTCTCGCTTGGCCTCATCCACCAGGGGCTGCTCGAAAGGCACGAGACCATCCCCCTCGCCCTCATGCTGATCGCTCAGGTGATCACCATCGCCGCGCTGGGCCGGGCGGCGTGGCTCGCGTTCTTCCGGCGTGCTCCGGACCGCGGACGGCTAGAGCAGTTGCGGCCCGGCATGCTCGCCGGGCTGGCCAGCCTGGCCGGATGCTGCGTGGCATTCGGCGTCGCTCCCGGGTTCTTCCTGGAGAACGTGATAGCACCGGCCGCCGCGGGCGAGCTGCATCCGGGCCGGTACGCCAGCGCCGTGCTGTCCGGTGCCGCACGGCTGCCCGCTCTGAAAATCCCTTTTGATTACGCGTCGCCAGGCGAGCTCGCCCTGGTCGCCGCGGGCCTTGTCGTAGCAGGGCCGCTGACCTGGGTTTACCTGCGGATCTCCGAACCTGCGGCAATCCGGGTGCTGCGCGCGGCGCACAACGGATCAGTGAATGACTACGCCGCCTACGCGGTCACCGGCACGCTGGCAGTAATCGCCGCGGTAAGCCTGCTGCCCCGCCTATCGGGGCATGGCACCGTCAGCGGGGGAATCGCCCACCGCGTCAGCACCCATGTCGTCGGCCAGGACGGCGGGCTCCCGATCGCCAGCCACGGCGGCGGGCGCGGGCGGCAGGCTCGCGCTGAGCGCCTGCTCCACGCTTTCGTAGTTAGGCAGCCGGTCGGCGAGCCCGGTGATCCACAGGGCCTTGGTGTACCGGTAACGCGCGCCGGCCAGCGCGATGGTGCCGCCAGCAGCCACGAGCTTCTTCCAGTGACCGACGATGACGGCCAGTGAGCTCGTGTCCATGAAGTCGACCGCCGCGAGGTCGAGGATTATGCGGTTGCTCGACAAGCGGGCCCGCGTAAGGCAGTCGTCAAATTGCCCGCTCGTGACGACATCGAGGTCACCGCGGACGGCGACGATCACGCTGTCACCTCGCCGCTTGGTCGACAGCTGGACTCCCGCCAACCTGCCTCCCGCTGAAAAGGCCCCAGGGCCGGGGCGACACAGGATCATCGTATGCCTGCGGGGCCGACGATGTACCCGCCGGCACACGCCGCACCGTGGTGCCCGGGGCCTCTCGCAGGGGTCCGCGCGTAATATTTCTGCTGAGCGCAGCGTCAGTCACGCCTGCCCTGAGCGCTCGGCTCGACGGAGGGAGGAGTCCACGGGGCAACATGATGCCCGCCACGACGCCCGCTGATAAGGGCTTTCATCATTTGGCGCTGCTGTACCGCAGCGGCCAGGAGTATCTGGCATCCCTGCTGGCGTTCGTGCGGGCCGGCTTTGCGCTCGCCGAGCCAGTCCTCGTCGCCGTGCCAGCGCCGACCGGCGAACTGCTGCGTGACCAGCTAGCGCATGCCCAGGGACAGCTCGTATTCGCCGACATGGCAACCCTGGGCCTCAATCCGGCGCGGATCATCCCGGCGGTCAGCGCATTCGTCGATGCCTACCAGGGACGGCGCGTCCGGTACGTCGGCGAGCCCGCCTGGCCGGCCCGCTCCGCCGACGAACTGCGCGAGACCGCCAGGCACGAGGCACTCATCAACCGGGCGTTCTCGGACACGGCGGCCACCATCTTGTGCCCGTACAACGCCGCGGCGCTGGCACCATCGGTCATTACCGACGCCAGGCGGACCCATCCTGTCCTGCTGCACCGGGGCTCAAGGCAGGCCAGCGGTGAGTACGAGGGACCGGACGACCTGCCGCCAGGCTGCGACGCGCCGCTGCCCGAGCCGCCGTCCCGCGCGGCCATGCTCCGCTACGCGACCAGCCTGCGCGCGATTCGCGATCTCGTCGCCAGGCACGCGGCCCAGGCCGGGCTAACCGCCGGCCGCACTGCCGATCTGGTGCTCGCGGTCAGCGAGATCGCCGCCAACACGCTGCGTTATACCCGCGCCGGGGGCACGCTGCATATCTGGCGCACCCCGGACAGTCTCATCTGCCAGATCCACGACCAGGGCCGGATCACCGATCCGCTGGCGGGCCGCAGGCGCCCGGCAATCGACGTTCTCGGCGGCCAGGGGCTATGGGTCGTCAATCAGCTCTGCGATCTCGTCGAGCTGCGCTCTGGGCGGCACGGGACCACCGTCCGGATGCGGATGCGCCTCCGGCAGGCCTAGCTGGCACCTCCGCCTGCATTGGCTGCACGGCCGGTCACCTGGACCGCGCCAGCCTGGCTGCGAGGAAGCCGCCCAGCGTCGCCGAGCCGGCCGCAAGGCCGGTGACAAGGCGAGCGTGCTGTGACATCCACAGCTGCGGGCTGCGGTCGTGTGACCTGTTACCGAAGACGCCCCGGGCGCCGTGATCGCGGCCTGCCGGACCGTCGACGGGCTCCCACAGGTTGTCTGGCCGGCCGGGCACCGCCCGCTCCGCGGTCTGCTGGGAGGCGTATCCGGTGCGGGCCAGGTAGCGGTCCAGCAGGGCTGGCGCGATCCTGTTGGCCAGGATGGTGGCGACGGTGCTCGCGCCGACCCAGTACTGCTTCCTGCGCGGGTGATCGGCGGCGAAGACTACCCCGCGGGCCGCGACCTCCGGCTGGTAGATGGGCGGCACCGGCTGCGGATGGTTGGGCAGCCTGGAGCGCACCCAGGAGAACTGCGGCGTGTTGACCGCAGGCAGCTGGACCACGGTCAGGTGGATTCCCGAGTGCTCGTGCAGTAGCTCGCACCGCAGCGAGGAAGTGAATCCGTTGATGGCATGCTTGGCGCCGCAGTAGGCCGATTGCAGGGGGATGCTGCGCGCGCCGAGAGCGGACCCGACCTGCACGATGGTGCCGCGGTCGCGGGCCCTCATCCGGTCAAGCGCCACCATCGTCCCGTGCACGAATCCCAGGTAACTGACCTCGGTAACGCGCCGGAACTCCGCTGCGGAAAACTCGGCGAAGGGCGCGAATACCGAGCAGAACGCCGCGTTGATCCAGACGTCGATCGGGCCGAAGAACTCCTCGACCTGCCGGGCGGCGTCCTCGACCTGATCGTAGTCGGCCACGTCAGCGCTGACCGCGAGTGCCTTTCCGCCCGCCTCCTCGACATCGCGCACAGCGCCGTCCAGGCCAGCCTTGCCCCGGGCGATCAGCCCCACATTGGCCCCGCGCTGGCCGTATCGGCGCGCGGTGGCACGGGCGATGCCCGCGCTCGCGCCGGTGATGACAACGGTCTCGGTCATCGGATCGTCAGTCCTCCTCATCCGGGCACTGCCCGTCGTCTTGTCCGGTTCGTCATTCCGGCTTCCATGGCGAGTTGAGCCTGGCAGCGCACTCCAGCATCAGGGCGTGCACGAACGCCTGCGGCAGGTTGCCGCGCAGCTGGCGTTCCGACACGTCGTACTCCTCGGCGTACAGCCCGGGGGTGCCGCACGCTGCCCTGTTCCGCTCGAACCAGCGGGCGGCATCGACCTCCTGGCCCTGCTGGTGCAGGGCCAGGGCCAGCACGAAGCCGCAGAGCAGGAAGGCACCCTCGGCCGCCTGCAGGGGCCGGTCGTCGTGCCGGAACCGGTAGGCGTAGCCGTCCTGCGTCAGCTCGGTGGTGTAGGCCCGCAGCGTCTCGAGCGTGCGCGGATCGTCAGCCGGGACTGCCCCGCGGACGGGGGGCAACAACAGCGCGGCGTCCAGCCCGCCATCGGTAGCTGAGCGCTGCCAGCGGCCCGATGGATGCACCGCGTGCTTCGCGGTGTCGGCGACAATGGCGTCGGCGAGCCCGGACCACTCGGTCGCCTGCGACCGCGAGGCGCAGGACCGGGCGGCAGCACGCAGCCCGGCCGCGCACGTCAGCCTGCTGTGCGTCCACGGCTGCTCGTCGATTTCCCAGATCCCGGCATCTGCCTCGGCCCAGCGCCCGGCTATCGCGCCGACCGCGATCTCGGCCGCCTGCCGGCCGCCGGAGTCCAGCCTGTCGTGCCGGGCGGCCGCCGCCAGCAGGAGCAGGCACTCGCCGAACGCGTCGAGCTGGAACTGCCGGCTGACCCAGTTGCCGACGAGATCGAAGCCGCCGGGATATCCGGGCAAGTCCAGCCTGCGCTGGTCGGGCACCCGGCCCCCGGTGACCGTGTAGGCCGGCGACAGCCGAGGCCCGTCCGCATGGAGCCGGCCGGACACGAAGCTCACGGCCTGATCGAGCAGCGGCAGCGGGCCGGCCGCGGCCACCGCCTGGCCCGCATAGCACTGGTCCCGGATCCAGGCATAGCGGTAGTCGTAGTTGCGGCCCGCCTCGGCCCGCTCGGCAGGCTCGTGGTAGCCGCGGCGACCATGCCGCCGCTGGAGCTGGTCATGCCGCGCAGCACGGCGTACGCCTGCCGTGCGTCCCGCCGGGCGGTCACGCCGTGCAGTGGCGGCACAGCCTGCGCCCAGGCCGTCTCGGTGGCCCGCCAGGCGATGGCGGGGTCGACTGGCGGCTGCTCGAATGGCTGGCCGGACAGTTCGAGCACGAAGTCGCTGCGCGTACCAGGCCGCACCGTCAGATCCATGGCGAACCGGGATCCGCAGCCGGCCCGGATGACCCGCGCGGCACTGACATCACCGGACCATCGCAGGTAAAGGTCACCGAGCCGGCCTGCCCACCGGCCGCGGCCAAGGCGGCCAAGGGCGCGCAGGCCCGCACGGCCGAACCCGGCGCGGGCATCCAGGCTGACCCGGAGCCTCGCCGGAGCGTCGCCGGGCATGATGCTGCGGAGCAGGACGACGCGGTGCGGATCACCGGGCAGCGCCAGCGCCTCACGGCACTCGATCACGCCCTCGTCGGTGACCCACCTGCTGCGCCAGATCAGCGTGCCCTGCTCGTAGTAGCCGCCCCACACGAAGCGGGCAGCCGGGGTGACCGCATAACTGCCTTCGCCCCCGATGAGGCTCGCGAAAACCGCGTCGCTATCCCATCGCGGAGCGCACATCCACACGATCTCGCCCCGCGGCCCGACGATGGCGCCGCGCTCTCCGTCGGCGAGCAGCGCGTAGTCTCGCAGGGCATGCGGGGGCACGCATGCGGAGTCTCCGCCCGCATCATGGCTCATGCCGTCCGCCTCCGGTCTCTCGTCCCGAAGGTGCCGGGTACCCAGCAGCCGGCCGCCTATGCATCGCCCCGCTGCCGCCGGGCCGGCCTACTCCTGCGGCTGGCGGCGGTGCGCGAGCGGCAGCACGAACCACAGGCCGCCGAAGAGGCACACCGTGAACACGCTGATAAGCACGGCCGGGATGCCGCGGTCGACATAGCCGGTCACGAGCAGCACCGCGGCGGAGATGGCAAGCCCTACGGATGCCAGGCCGCAGATCGCCATCGCGTTGGCCGCCCGGACGAGGCGTTCCTTCTGATGCCGCCGGAAGACGAGGCGATGATAGGCCACCGGCCCGAGCAGCAGGGCGGTTGACAGCGCCGCCAGCATCAAGGTGGTGATGTACAGCTGGCGCTGGGCATGGCTCAGCGTCGAGAACCTGTTCGTGAACGGAAGCGAGAGCAGGAAGCCGAAGAGCACCTGGACGCCGAGGCCGGCCACCCGGAGTTCCTGCAGCAGCTCGGCCAGGTTGCGGTCGTCGCGCTCTGCCTGCGACTCATCACGGTCGTCTCCCGAACTCGGTGACGCTGCGCCCGCTGCCCCCGGTGCGCCCGCTGCCCCCTGTGCCCCCTGTGCGCCCGGTGCGCCCGGTGCGCCCGGTGCGCCCCGGTCAGCGGCGCCGGTATCGCTCGGCATCGGCTGTCCGAAGGTCTAGGCCAAGACCGGGCCGGCCCGGGTCCGGGGTCAGCACCCCGCCGTGCGGATCGAGCGCGCCGTCGAAGAACATCCGCTCGATGCGCTGATGATCGTGGAAATACTCCACGTGCCGCAGGTTCGGGACCGCGGCAGCGACATGTGCGTGCAGGTTCGGCGCGCAGTGCGCCGACACCTGCATGTTGTGCGCGGCTGCCAGCGCCGCCCCGCGCAGGAACTCGGTGATCCCGCCGCACCTGGTCACGTCGAGCTGCAGGCAGTCGACCGCGCCCGCGTCGATGAGGCCGGCCGAGTCGGCAAGCGACCAGCTGTACTCGCCGGCCGCGACGTCGGGCCGGACCTGGCGGCGGACGGCGGCAAGGCCTGCCAGGTCGTCCGACGACACGGGCTCCTCGAACCAGGTGACACCGTAGTCCGCCATCATCGCGGCTACCCGGACCGCCTGCCCGGTGCGGTAGGCGCCGTTGGCATCGGCAAACAGCTCCGTGTCCGGCCCGATCACGTCGCGGGCAAGCGCCACCCGCTCGATATCCCGGCGCTCGTTAGTTCCCCATGCTTCGCCGATCTTGATCTTCACCCGCGGAATGCTGTCCTTTTCTGCCCAGCCGGCCAGCTGCCGACGAGTCTGCTCGTCGTCGTAGCTGGTGAAGCCTCCGCTGCCGTAGATGGGCACGTCCGCGCGCACCCGGCCGAGCAGGGCCGTGACCGGGCAGCCGAGCAGCCGGGCCTTCAGGTCCCAGAGCGCGATGTCCACCGCGGAGATCGCCATCGCGGCGATGCCCGCGCGCCCGATGTTGCGGACGGCCCGCGCCATCGCCTCAGCCGCCCCGGCAAGATCAAGGGCGCTGCGCCCGGTGACGACCCCGGCCAGGACATCCGTCACCACGGACTGCGCCGCCGCGGCGGTATAGCTCCAGCCGATGCCATGGGCTTCCCCGGCCCGCGCGGTGACCAGGACCAATGTCGTCTTGTCCCAGGCGAGCGTGCCGTCGGCCTCCGGGGCATCGGTCGGAATCACGTAGACGGCGGCATCCAGGCCCTGCACGGCAGGCAGGGAGCTGGTGCCCATCTCGGCCCGCCTCCTCTCGCTGTCATCGGCTGCCCCGGCCGCGGAACCGCCGGCCCGGCATCGCCTGATCCAGTTACCTGGGAAGGCCGGCCTCAAACGCCAGGCCGGAGAACCTGATCAGGCTGTGCACGATGAGTACCGACCGGATGCTGGTGCTGAATCCGATTCCAGCGCACATGGGCCAGGCACGGTAGGGAGCGCACATGGGCCAGGCACCGTAGGGCTCGCGTTTCCCATCCGGCGCCGCGGCGTCTACGCTGTGTAATGCGCCGGGGTCCAGCAGTGGGCCTCCGGCGGGACGATGCAGGCTGCGTGCGGCCATCCGCCACGACCGCGGATCATGGGCCATCAATCAGCCGCGTCCCGCCCACGCGGCCCGGCGCTCCCGCTGGTTCCGAGAGGAACGATCAGTGCCCACCGTCAATCTGCCAGCAGCCCCGGATCCCAGCCCACTCACCGCGACGCAGTCGCTGGCTGAGTCCCCGCCGCCAGCCGAGGCCCCGCCGCCAGCCGAGGCCGCGTTGCCGACCGGGTCTCCGCCGCCAGCCGGGGCCCCGTTGCCAGCCGACTCCGCAGACGGCGAGACCGAGCGGCTGCTCGCCCTGCTAAGGGATATGCCCGCCGATGATCCTCGCTACGAGGGCATCCGGGCGCGGATCGTGGCGCAGCACATGAAGCTGGCGCGGCGGATCGCCCGCCGGTACGCCAACCGCGGCGAGCCTGTCGAGGATCTTGAGCAGGCAGCGCTGGTAGGGCTGGTCAAGGCCGTCAACGGTTACGATCCGCTGCGCGGGCATGACTTCCTCGCCTACGCGCGCCCGATGATGAACGGCGAGGTGAAAAGGCATTTCCGTGACCTGACCTGGGCCGTGCGGGTGCCGCGCAAGGTGCAGGAAGGGCGGGCTGAGCTCGGCCAGGCCGTCGCCGCGCTATCCCAGCGGATGGGCAGGCCGCCGACGGCCGAGGAGCTCGCCGCCGAGCTACGGTTGTCCGAGGCCGACCTGGCCGACCTGCGGGAGGCATCCGCGGCGTACAACGCCCTGTCCCTCAGCACGCCGGCAGGACCGGACGAGGCGAGGACGCTGGCCGACACCCTCGGCGCCGCGGACGACGCGCTGGACGCCGTAGAGGATCGAGAGTCGCTTCATCCGCTGCTCAACGCGCTGCCGCCCAGAGAGCTGCGGCTGCTGCTGCTGCGCTTCTTCGGCAACCAGACCCAGGCCGAGATTGCCGCCGAACTCGGGGTGTCCCAGATGCAGGTCTCCCGGCTGCTGGCGGCGACGCTCTCCCGGCTGCGGACGAGCATGCTGGCCGAGACATAGTGACTGCGGCGACGCGGCGCCGTAACCAGGATTTACGGATGGTCCGGTGCCGGTCCGTCCCGCACAGCGGTTTGGTAAGGCCTGGGGCGGGCGCACGATCCGGGTATGGCCGTCTGGTAAGGCCAGGGCGGGCGCACGATCCGGGTATGGCCGTTTGGTAAGGCCAGGGCGGGCGCACGATCCGGGTATGGCCGTTTGGTAAGGCCAGGGCGGGCGCACGATCCGGGTATGGCCGTCTGGTAAGGCCAGGGCGGGCACATGATCCGGTATGACCGTTTGGTAAGGGCAGAGCGGGCACATGATCCGGGTCTGACCGTAGTCACGCTGGCCAGGAGGAAGATCGATGATCCGTAAGCTGCTGAAAATCTCGATACCCGCCGCCCTCGGAGTCCTCGCCGCGCGGCAGTGGCCGGAAATCAGGCGTTACGTGGCGCTCAAGCAGATGTCGCGCGGGCAGGGTCACCCGGAGAACGTACCGATGCGGGGAACGCAGGCCTACCCCAAGCACGCGGGCGACGGGGCGCAGGACGGCACTGGCGACTTCGACTCGGCCAGCCGCGGCGGCCCGGCCAAGGCCCCGTAGCACGTCCAGCCGAAGGCAAGCCCAGCTACGGCGAACCCGGGCCGCTGGCATGCCCAGCGCTCAGTCAAGGGGAAGATGATGGCGGCAACGAACGAGCCTTCGCCGCGAACGCCGCGAACGGCGCGAGCGGCGCAAGCGGCGCGCGCTGAACAGCGGTACTCCGATGCCGTCGCGTCATTCACCGAGCTGGCCAGGGCGCTGGCGGAGGACGAGTCGGTCCCGGAAACCCTGCAGAGCATCCTGGCGCTGATACTCCGGCTGGTGCCCGGGTGCCATGCGGCCAGTGTCACCGTGCTTGACGAGAAGGCTGGGCTGAGCACCGTCGCGGCAACCGCCGATGAGACCTATGAGATGGATCGCCGTCAGTACGCTCTGCGTGACGGTCCGTGCGTGGACGCCGCCAGGTATCAGCAGGTCAACCGGTGGAACCTCAAGGAAGCGGAGCAACGGTGGCCGGACTTCACCCGGCTGGCTGAGGAGCTGGGCCTGCGGAGTTACCTCTCTGCCGGACTCGGCTGGGCGGGTCGGCCGATCGGCGCGCTTAACTTGTCCAGCCGGGAAGCCGACGGCTTCGATCAGCTAGATGAGGACCTGCTGTCCCTGTTCATCGGGCCGGCCTCGGCCGCCATCATCGTCACGAGACGCTACGCGCACGCCCGCGAGCTGGCCGCTCAGCTGGAGCAGGCGCTGCGGTCGCGGGCGGTGATCGACCAGGCGATCGGGATCGTCATGGCCGAGTCACGCTGTGACGCCAGCGAGGCATTCGCCGTGCTGGGGCGAGCGTCCAACAACCGCAACATGAAACTGCGCGACCTCGCCGCGGAGATCGTCGCGCGGGTCGGCGGGCGCCCTCCCTCGCGTCCCGCGGACTAGCGCCTTCCGCTGGCTCGGCGGACTATGCCCTATTCAAGGGCCCGGCGGGACCATTGCCCTATTCAAGGGCCTGGCGGGACCATTCCAAGGGCCTGGCGGGACCGCCAGCCTTCGGATTGGCCCCGGCCCCCGCTGCGACACCCGGCCGGAAAAGAATGCCGGACATGCCGGAATGCAGGACGAACGCGATGCGCCAGCCCTCGGACCTGCTCATCGCGGGCCGGGCGGAACAAGGACCCGCAGACGTTAGGGACCGCTGCGGCCGGGTAGTGCGTGATGGCCAGGAAAGGGGGCGTTATGGAAGAGACCGCTACCGGCGGGCCGGCCGGCCCGCAAGGCAGTTCGACCGCGGAACTCGTGCATCAGCTATCCGAGCAGGTTGCCCGGCTAGCCCGGGACGAGCTGCGGCTGGCGCAACTTGAGGTGACTCGCAAGGCCAAGCGGGCCGGCCTTGGCATCGGCATGTTCGGCGGTGGTGGCCTGCTCGCGCTGTACGGGCTTGGCTGCCTGCTGGCCGCCGCGATCATCGGCCTGGCCACGGCGGTGACCGCCTGGCTTGCGGCGCTGATCATCGGCGCAGGCCTGCTGGCCGCCGCCGGGGTGGCTGCGCTGCTCGGCGGCGGGCAGCTGCGCAAGGCCACGCCCGCCGTTCCCGAGCGTGCAGTAGGAAGCGTCAAGGCCGATGTCGAGGAAATCAAGGAGAGTGCGCACCGATGACCGATGAAGAAGGCACTGGCCGGGCGCCAGGCGCGGCTCCGCCGGAAAGTCTCGAAGCATTGACCGAGGAAATCGAGCAGGCGCGGGAGGAACTCGGCGAGACGGTCGAGGCGCTCGTTGCCAGGGCAGACGTGCCGGCCCGGGCCCGGGAAAAGGCGGCTGAGCTGGCTGGACGTGCCTCCGACAAGGCCAGCCAGGTGAAGCAGACTGCCCGCCAGGCGAGCAAGCAGGCGGCCGCCCGGGCGAGTTCCGCCGGAGCTGCCGCGAAGGAGCAGGCGGCTGCCCGGATGGACTCCGCCGCGGCCGCCGCGCCGGAACGCCTCCGCCGGGCCGCGAGGCAGGCGGCTGCCCGGATGGGCTCTGCCGGGGCCGCCGCGCCGGAACGCCTCCGCCGCGGCGCGAGGCAGGCGGCCAGCCGGGCCCGGCAGCGCCAGGTGCCGCTCGCCCTGGCCGCAGGCGGCGCCTTGCTGGCCGGCTGGCTCATCGTGCGGCGGCGCCGACGGTGAGCGCTGGCACCCCCGAGACGCCCACCGACCTCAGCGGCGGCTCCTGGCTCGCGGCCGGAAAGCGCTCCCTGAAGGAATTCCAGGCCGACGCGCTGACCGACCGGGCCGCGACGCTCACCTACTACGGGGTACTCGCGATCTTCCCCGGGCTGCTGTTCCTGGTGTCCCTGCTCGGGCTGCTCGGTCAGCGGGTCACCCAGCCGCTCGTCAACAACCTGGCGACGGTGGTACCCAGTGCGGTCCGCCAGACAATGCTGTCCGCGGTCACCCACCTGCAGCACGGCCATGCTGCCGCCGGCCTGCTTGCCATCGTCGGGATGGCGGCGGCGCTCTGGTCGTCGTCAAGCTATACGGCAGCATTCATGCGCGCCTCCAACGCCATCTACGACGTGCCAGAGGGCAGGCCGGTCTGGAAGACGCTGCCCGTCCGGCTCGGCGTCACGCTCGTGCTGATGGTGCTGCTTGTCGCGTCCGTCCTCATCGTGGTCGTCACGGGCGGGCTCGCCGACCGCGTCGGGCACGTACTTGGCATCGGCGGGGCGGCGGTCACCGCATGGGATATCGCCAAATGGCCGGTCCTGCTCATCCTGATCAGCCTGATGCTCGCTTTGCTCTACTGGGCCAGCCCGAACGCGAAACACGGATTCCGGTGGGTTAGCCCGGGCGGGCTGCTGGCAGTATTCGGCTGGCTGGTCGCATCGGCCTTGTTCACCGTGTATGTCGCGAACTTCGGGCACTACAACAAGATCTACGGCAGCCTCGCCGCAATCATCATCTTCTTCGTCTGGCTGTGGATCTCCAACATCGCCGTACTGCTTGGTGCCGAGTTCAACGCCGAGCTTGAGCGCGGACGCGCGATGGCCGCGGGCGCGCCAGCCGGCCAGGAGCCGTTCGTCGAGCTCCGGGACACCAGGAAACTACGCAGGAAGGCCGGGCGAAAGCGCCAGGACTGACACCGACCGGCCCGGCCCCGCCGCGGACCTGGCGTCAGCCCGGCCCCGCGGCCCGACGAGATGCCAGCCCGGGCCGGATGTCAGGCCGGCCCTAGCCGCGGGCGCCGGCGATCAGGCGGTCCGCCGCGCGGGCGGCAATCGCCATGATCGTCAGCGCCGGGTTGGCACTGCCCTGGGTCGGCAGCACGCTGCCATCGGTGATGTAGAGGTTGGGTACGGCGAAGCTGCGGCAGTCGCCGTCGACTACGCCAGACCGGCAGTCAGCGGCCATCCGGGCGCCGCCGACGAGGTGCGCATAGCGATCGATTGTGATCACCTCGTCGGCGCCCGCGGCACGCAGGATGTCTTCCATTACCTCCCTGGCCGCGCGCATGAGGTGCTTATCGTTATCGCACCGGGAGTAAGAGAACCTGGCGACCGGCATGCCACGCTGATCGGCCTCGTCAGCGAGCGTCACCCGGTTCTCCGGCCGGGGCAGCAGCTCGCACAGTGCGCCAAGGCAGGACCAGTGCACGTAATCTGCCATGTACTCGCGCAGCGCCCGGCCCCAGTGCCCCTGCGCCGCCACGTGCTCGGCCCAGGTGATCGGCAGCGGTGACACGGTCTGGATGGAGAATCCCCGCTTGTACGGCTTGGCGGGGTCGGTCTCGTAGAACTGCTCGGTACTGACTTCGGGCGGCGGCGCCTTGTACATCCGCACCTCGGCATCGAACCGCCCGGCTGTCTGCGGCGCTCCCTGCACCATCAGGTAGCGCCCGACCTGGTCGAAGTCGTTGCACAGCCCGTCAGGGAATCGCCTCGAAGCCGAGTTGAGCAACAGTCTGGGAGTCTCAATCGAGTACCCGGCGATGGCAACCATCCTGGCCCGCTGGAAGCGGGCGGCACCGCCGCGCAGATAGTGCACGCCGGTCGCGAGACCGGTCCGCTCGTCGGTCTCGATCCGGGTGACCATGGCGTCCGCGCGCACCTCGGCGCCATTCGCCAGGGCATCGGGCACGTGGGTGATCAGCGGGGAAGCTTTCGCGTTGACCTTGCAGCCCTGCAGGCAGAAACCTCGGTAGATGCAGTGCGGACGGTTGCCGAAGCGGCCGTTGGCGATCGCAACCGGGCCGACCTTCGCGGTGATGCCGAGCCTGCGGGCACCGCGCAGGAACAGCTCGCCGTTGCCGCCGACCGGATGCGGGCGGTGCGGGTAGCCATGCGGATCGCCCCATGGCCAGTGTTCCCCGGCGACCGGCAGTTCCTGCTCTATGTCCGCGTAATACGGGCGCAGGTCGGGATAGGAAATGGGCCAGTCCGCGCCGACGCCGTCGCCGGTCAAGGTCGCGAAATCGCTGGGGTGAAATCGCGGCGTATAGCCCGCGTAGTGCACCATCGACCCGCCGACCCCGCGGCCCGAGTTGTTCGAGCCCATCGGCACGGGGTCGTCGCCGGCAATGACCCGGGGCTCGGTCCAGTACAGGTGGCGCGAGCCTGCCTCGTCGCTGACCCAGTCGGCATCCGGGTCCCAGAATGGCCCGGCCTCCAGCGCCATGACCCGCCAGCCCGCCCTGGCCAGCCGCTGCAGCAAGGTCGACCCGCCTGCTCCGCAGCCGATCACCACAAGGTCTACCTCGTCCTGGTCGGCGAACCGCCGCATGTCACGGCGAAGCCGGTGATTGGTGCGGGTGCCGTCATTCGGGAGCAGCCAGGCGGACTCATTGCGCGCGCGCACGGTGCGCATCAGGGTTCCTTCCGGACCGGATCGTCCCAGCTCCTGCTGTCGCGGACCTCGAAAGGCTCAAGCGAGCCGACGCCCGCGTTCTTGTAGCCGCGCGGATAGGCAGGTCCGGGGAAGCCGATCTCGTTCCAGGCCAGCGGGTGGGAGTAGAAGGCGGTACACGCATACCGGGTCCACAGGCTCCAGACATGGCTGGCCACCATGCCGCGCCAGTCCGCCGCTCCCAGATCCTGCACGGCCTGCACCAGCGCCGCCTGATCCGGCGCCGGGCAGGCTGCGAAGCCGGCCCCGTACTTGTCCGCGGCGTCACCGTCCAAGCCGGCCAGCGACGCACGCCATGCCGGGCCGTCCTCCGGCATGTCCGCGTAGCGCCAGCCATCGGTCTGCCGATCGGCCAGCCGGGCATCGATCAGTCGCAGCACCGGCGCTCGCGGCTCGTCGTCCGCCAGGCCGAGTAGCTGGTCGAGCAGCGCGGCCGCCGCGGCCTGCTCAGCCGGGCTGAAGAAGCGCAACTCCGGCAGCGGGCCAAGGCGCCCGAGCACCACGCCGGCGGTCGCCGGATCCCAGGTACCGGCCTGTGACACGACGTCGAAGCCGGGGAACCGGCCCCGGTAACCCTCGCGGGCTCCGGTCACTGCTCGCGCCGCAGGATCGCGGCGAGCAAGCCCATGCCGCCGACCATGGTCACCAGCAGCGGGGCTAGCAGCGGTGGGCCCATCTCCATGTTGTACCGGGCATTGGCCCAGCCGCCAGGCTTCTGCGCGATGCCGCGCGCGTGCAGATACGTTCCCTGCACGCCATTCGCGACGATCATCGCCGAGGCCACCGGCAGCACCGTCTTTGCCATCCGGCGGCTGCAGAATCCGGCCAGCCCGGCCGCGGCGCCTACCGGGCCGAGCGCGACCGGCAGCCACATCATCTTGTTGCCGAAGCTGGCGCTGTCGTGCTCGAAGTAGATCTCGGCAGCCGTGACCAGCGCGCCGGCCGCGGTCAGCGCGGACAGGCTGCGCTCGAACCGGCCGGTCCGCACGTTGCGCACGAACCGGTCGATGCCATGGACCGCCCGCTGCTGGCCGGACCCGCCGAGATCGGCACCCCAGCGCCGGCGGTTAGCTGCAGGCATCGCTCTCTCACCTCTTCCGGTCGGCTGCGCCCGCTGCCCGGGCAATCACTTCCCGCGCTGCCCGGGCATGCGGCGACGAGGCTGCTTGCCGGCCGGCGGGCCCTGACTGCGCCGGCAGCAAGCAGCGTCCCTGGCACCGCTATGACCGGGCGCCATCGCCTGGGTTGCGTCGCCCGCGCGCTGGCGCGGGCGACGATCTCTGCCGCTACCAGCGATACCAGCGACGACGACGGCTGCCGGCCGTCTCGGCGGCGCGGAACAGGAAACCCACCAGCCAGATCGCCAGCACTATCAGCGCGATCCACCACAGCACGTGGACCGCGAACCCTAGACCAGCCAGGATGATGGCGAGGAGAAGAACCAGCAGGATGATCATCATGACGAAATCCTTCCGTTGAGACGCCTCCCTCTAGTCACCGGATAGTCCCGCGTTAAACCGCGCACGCCGACCTGATACGCGGGCCCGCATGTCACCGCCTCAGGACGAGAAGCTCAAGCTCCGTGGCCGAGTACCCGGTGCGGGCGGTAGGGCCGTTCCAGCCGGGCGACCGTGTCCGCGGCCAGGGTGATCCCGGCTGCGGCGATCGCCTCGGCCAGGTGACGCGGCCGGGTAACGCCCACGATCGGGGCGACCACGGCGGGCTTGCCGAGCAGCCAGGCCAGACCCGGCCAGCGCGGCCACGGCGCACGATCCCGGCGACGGCAATGCCGTGCGAGGGCCTGGTCGAGAGCCGGACAGGCTGGGGGACATTCGCGCGGGAGTGATCCTGCGCGGGGACCCTACCTAATCGAATCTAATTTCGAGAAAAAACGCGTTCCAGCCGGACGGCGGCAATCCACCAGGCGACCAGGCTCAGGCCGCCGGCCAGCAGGACGCTTCCGATGGTGTCGGTGAGCCAGTGCGCGCCAAGGTACGTGCGGCACCAGATCATCACCAGCGTCGCGACCACAACCGCGGCAGTCGGCCACCGCCGCCGGCCGGGCCGGGCGAGCACCACGGTCAGCGCGACGCCAAGCGCCAGCGTGGCCATCACATGACCGGACGGGAACGAGCCGACGTCAGCCGCGACCAGCGCGCCGGCCGGCCTGGGCCGCTCGACCAGGTTCTTGACCAGGCCAGATACGCCAGCCCGTAGAAGCAACGTCGTGATCAGGAAGATCGCGGCAACACGCCGCTGGCGCGCGATCCACAGGTACAGCGCGACGGCGGCAGCGATGACGGCGGTGCCGGCCGGGCCGCCGATCAGGCTGAGGATCTTTGCCAGCTCAGTCAGCGCCGGATCACGCGTGTGCCTGATGGCCGACAGCCATGCCTGGTCCAGACCCTGGAACGGCGGCCGGACCGGACGCGCGGCAATTACCGCGGCAAGCGCCGCGCCGAGCCCGAGCAGCACGATACCCATGATCAACGTCACCATGCTCCGACCCGGCTCACCGCTAGCGGCCCTCTCCCCGCCCGGCTCCACCGCCGCGCCCGTCCCGCCAGCAACACCGTCCCCGCCCGGCGCCACCGCCGCGTCCGTCCCGCTAGCAGCACCCTCCCGGCCCGGAAGGGACACCCCGCCCGTCCCGCCAGCAGCACCCTCCCAGCCCGGAAGGGACACCCCGCCCCTCCGGCCAGCAGCACCCTCCCGGCCCGGAAGGGACACCCCGCCCGTCCCGCCAGCAACACCCTCCCGGTCGGCCCCGGGTGCTCCGGCGCCGGCAGCCGCTGACCTGGGCACCGGGGATGCCTTGCCGCCGGGGGCGGCCTTGCCGGCGGACGCCGGGGGCGCGTCGCCGCCGGGAGGCGATGAAATCACGGACGTCACGTGCCCGCGAGTAACCAGGCTAATCTCGGAGACCTTGTGTCCTGCCCTGGGCAGCCACGCCGCCGGACTAGACACGGCATCGAGCGGAGGTGACAGATGAGATTGCCCGCAGGCCGCCGGCCAAAGGTGCGGGGCAGAGTGGCCGCGCTCGACCGGAAGCTGATGCAACGAGTCGCCGCGACCGACTCCTGGGCATTCGACCACCTGCTACCCGGGCTCAGCAGGGCCGCGAACCACAGCATGCTCTGGATGGCGATATCCGCCGGGCTGGCCGTCAGCGGCGACAAGTGGGCCAGGCGGGCGGCGCTGCGCGGCCTGACCAGCATCGCGGTCGCCAGTGCCACGGCCAATATCGTCGCCAAGGGCCTCACCCGGCGAGGCCGGCCGCAAGGCGAGACCCCGGTGCTGCGCCGCCTGATCCCCGCTCCGGTGACGACATCGTTCCCGTCTGGCCACGCCGCCTCGGCGGCCGCATTCGCGACCGGCGTCGCGCTGGAAATGCCGCTGCTCGCTATTCCGGTCGGCGCGCTCGCCGCGGCGGTCGGCGCGTCCCGGGTGGTCACCGGCGTGCACTACCCGTCCGACGTGCTGGCAGGCTTCGCGCTCGGCACCACGGCCGGGGCGGTCACGCTGCGCTGGTGGCCGCTGCGGCCGACGCAGCCGGCCGAGGCGGCGCGTCCCCGCCGGGACGCTCCTGCCTCTCGCACCGGCCAGGGCGTCGTGCTTGCCCTGAACGAGGCGGCGGGCACCACCTCGGCGGACCTGGCGGCGCGGCTCCGCGAGGAACTGCCGGACGCGAAGATCATCGACGTGCCGCCGGGCGAGGACATCGCGCCACCACTGCGCTGCGCCGCGCCCGGGGCCCGGATCCTGGGCGTGGCCGGCGGCGACGGCACCATCAACGTGGCCGCGGGGATCGCGATGGAAAGCGGTAGGCCGCTGCTGATCATCCCGGCCGGGACGTTCAACCATTTCGCGACCGACCTGGGCGTCCACTCCGCCGAGGACGCGCTCACCGCGCTGCGGGCCGGCGACGCGGTGCTTGTCGACGTCGGGATCGCCGGCCAGCGGCATTTCGTGAACACCTCAAGCACTGGCGTCTACGCCGATCTCGTGCACGCCCGCGAGCAACTGGAGAGCGGCCTGGGCAAATGGCCGGCGGTGCTGTTCGCGCTCGCCCGGGTGCTCCGGCACAGCCACCCGACCGACCTGGTCGTGAACGGCCGCCGGCGCCGGCTTTGGCTGCTCTTCGCCGGCAATTGCCGGTACGAGCCACCGGGCTTCGCCCCGTCCTACCGGCCTGACCTGTCCGACGGGAAGCTCGACATCCGCATCGTCGACGCCGGGCCGCCGCTGGCCAGGGCCAGGCTGCTGGCCGCCGTGCTAACCGGCACGCTCGGCCGCAGCCGGGTATACAAGGCATCGACGGTCACCTCGATCGGCCTGGCATCGGCGGCCGGCGAACCGCTCCGCCTCTCGGTGGACGGCGAGGCGATCGATGCCGGCACCGCGCTGCTGCTGACCAAGCGCCCGGACGGGCTGCTCGTCTACCGGCCCGCCGATGCCTGACCTGACCGGCCGGCACCGCGCTGCTGCTGACCAAGCGCCCGGACGGGCTGCTCGTCTACCGGCCCGCCGATGCCTGACCTGACCGGCCGGCACCGCGCTGCTGTTGACCGGCGACTACATGGGGTACTCGTGTACTGGCCGGCCGCCTGACGCGCGACAGGCTCGGGCCTGCGCTGATGACCTGCGGCCGCCCGGCACTGGCGCGGTTGGCCGCGTAAATCCTGTTTGTCTTCTTGCATTGCGGACACTTGTCAGTCGGTCCGGCTGGCGAGCGCAGCCCGCGGGCCGGCCATCCGCTTCACTACAGGGAGGTGCACCTTGGTCTCCGGGCTGACGCGGCGCAGGTCACGCAGCGCACGGCTGGCTGGCCGCCAGGCCGCTGGCAGCGGCTACATGGAAGTTCTCGCCCGCGCCGGACTCGCCGCACGGGGCGTGCTCTACCTCATCATCGGCTGGATCGCCATCCAGGTCGCCTTCGGCAACACGGGGCGGAAGGCGGACCGGTCCGGCGCGCTGCACACGATAGCCAGCGAGCCGTTCGGCTCCGTGGCGCTGTGGCTGCTCGTCGTCGGGTTCATCGGGATGACGCTGTGGCGGCTGTCCGAGGCCGCGTACGGCAGGCCCGGGCCGGATGGGCGCAAGGCAAGCACGAGGCTGGCTGCCCTGGCGAAGGCGGCCTTTTACGGCTTCGTCACGTTCGGCATCCTGAAGTACGCGCTTGGCCTCGGCGCGCCGCCGTCAAGCAACAAGCAGTCCAGGGACCTGACCGCGACGGCCATGAGCCATCCGGGCGGGAAGATCCTGGTGGTCGTGGCCGGGCTCGCCCTCATTGCCTGGGGTGCCTATCGCGCCTACAGCGCCGCGCGGAAGAAGTTCCTCAAGCGGCTTCAGCTCAGCCGGCTGAGCAGGCGGGGCCGCCAGGCGGTCGAGAAGCTCGGCCAGGTCGGCGGGATCGCCCGCGGCACGGTGTTCGCCGCCGCGGGCATCTTTCTCGTCGTTGCTGCCGTCCAGGCCCGGCCGAAGCACGCCAAGGGCATCGACTCGACGCTCCGCGCGCTGGCGCACACGCCGCTCGGCCCATGGCTGCTCGTGGTTGTCGCGGCCGGGCTCGTCACCTTCGGCGCATACTCGTTCTGCGAGGCCAGGTGGCGGCGGATGTAGCCGGCCCGCGGGCCGCCCGCGGCGGCAGGCCGCGTGCCAGTCCGCCAGACAAGCCCGGCCAGCCTGCCAGCAGCTGCGAACGCACCATGCGCCGCGTCAGTCCCATCAGCCCCACGATAAAATTAGCGGTTAAGATCTGTCCGGCGATGACCGGACGAAAGTTAACCGCTATGGAGCCGGGAGCCGGGAGCCGGGAGCCGGGGCCGGGAGCCGGGGGCGGGGAGCCGGGAGCCGGGG
>Ga0070698_100000803_pt1 | contig 34241 bp, 21 predicted proteins | sample KBSK1502metaG_FD_65477 | JGI IMG/M metagenome (GOLD analysis project Ga0070698, IMG submission 65477) | Corn, switchgrass and miscanthus rhizosphere microbial communities from Kellogg Biological Station, Michigan, USA - KBS K1-50-2 metaG | ecosystem: Host-associated > Plants > Roots >... | reverse complement strand
GATATTCGAATACGTTACCACCTAAAGGTGCCCGGCCTAGCGCCATTACTCCCCGTTCATATGGGCACTGTCTCGTCTTTCATTTTGCTGTCTGTCTGTTCTATCGAACCCAAGCGCAACCGAAGAAGCTCACGACCGCCGCACAGATGAAGATCGCGGCAATCCAAAGATCGGCGAAGCCATTTTTTGGCGGCACCACCTGGCGCGGCTACCGCGCCATGCGCGTCATTGGCAACTGGCAAATGTCGGATGAGGCTGTCGTTCGAGTAGTGAAAGCACCCAAGTGCCTTTTCATAAGCAAACCCCAAGGGAATAGGGTATGATCCGCGTCAAATACGGCGCGATTACTATTTATGAGTGAGGTCAAAAAATGGCTGTCGGAACTCAACTGAAGTTTGCATCCCTGGACGAACTTAATCTGGATCCGATGAACCCTCGCTTAGGTCGAAACAATACGAGGCCTGACTTACCCCAATCCGATATCCTGGAATTGATGAAGGACTGGACGCTCGATGAACTGGCAGTATCGTTTTTGGAGAGCGGAGGATTTTGGACACACGAAGCCGTACTGGTAACAAAAGAGAGACTGTATGGAAGAATCCGACTCGTTGTCATCGAAGGCAACAGAAGGTTAGCCGCTCTAATGCTCCTTCATGAAGCCATCGAGGGTCGAGCGATTTCTAAGAAATGGGCGGAAATCGCAGAAGATTCAAACCCTTCAAAGGACTTGTTCACTCGAATACCTTACATCGAGGTAGATAGCAGGGAGGACATTGAATCGTTTCTGGGGTTTCGACATGTCACCGGAATCAAGGAATGGAGACCAGCTGAGAAAGCCGAATACATATCTAAGCTGATCGACGAGCGGGGTATGGGTTATGAGGAAGTGATGAAGAAGATCGGTAGTAAGACCCAAACCGTTCGTCAGAATTATATTTCTTACCGACTGCTTTTGGAGATAGAGGAAACTGTTGATGTTCCAGAAGAGAATTTAGAGGATCGGTTTAGTGTAATGTATCTGTCCCTCAGAACGAAGGGGGTGCAAAAATATCTTCATATCGACATTCAAGCTGATCCGAAGAAAGCAAAGAGACCAGTTCCTCGGCCGCATCTGGAAGCGCTCGCGAGATTCGCCATCTGGTTGTTTGGCGACGAGGAGCGAGAACCCTTATTTACGGATTCTAGGAAAGTAGATGATTTTGGCAGAATTCTCGAAAGTAGGAAAGCAGTTGAATATCTTGAGCGCTCCGATGAGCCAAGCTTTGATATTGCATTCCGGCTAGCGGGCGGGGACGAGCCAGAGATAATACGGCTTATAGAAAATGCGGCGGACAACGTGGAACTCGCACTCACGCGTGCTCACTTATACGCCGACTCGAAGGAATTACGCGCCGCTATCGAAAGGCTGGGCAAAGACTCCGACCAGTTGATGAAAATCCTTCCTGACGCCCCGAAAACGACTAAGAAATAGCCTATGCTGACGATACCAACACGCGGCGTATCAAGATCAATAAAAAAACACAATGTCGAACTCGATGTGTTTTGCGACTGGATAGAGGGCAGTATTCTGTTCGTTGATGAGGAATTGTCCTCATCGGACATTGTAGATGCGCTTCGCGAAGATAATGTTTATGAGAGTCAAGACATGGCAGCGGAAATGGTTGGCAATGCTTGGACAGAGCTTAAGCGGAGGGCACAATGCATAGAACCCGGCGTTGCCTTTACGATCGAAGGTCGCCGTATTTCTCGACAATTTGCTTCTTGGGAGGAAACACCCGCTCAAAGCTTTTGTTTATTATTGTCACTCGCAAAGTGGTATAGAGATTGGGCGAAGGCCTTCGGTACCGACTACACCGAACAGGGTTCCCTATTCGAGGATCTAACGAAGGAATCGCTAGAACGCTTACTCGGAGGTTGGACTATTCATCAAACTGGATGGGCCAGAACCCGCGTAAATAATCTGCGGACGGTTGTAGAGGATATCGGGAACCTTCTCGGTGAGACCTTGGGTGAGATTGAACGCTGGACCCGGCCAAGGGCGAACGACGCTGGGCTTGATATACTGTGCTATCGTTCGTTTTCGGATAAGCGCGCAGGAATTCCTGTTTACTTAATGCAGTGCGCTAGCGGAGGAGATTGGGAGGGGAAACTTCATACTCCAAAGCTAAGCACTTGGAATAAGGTGATCACGTTTACCATTCCACCCCAGAAGGCGTTTGCAACGCCATTTGCATTTCTAGAAGACGACTTCAGAATCAATAGCAATAGCGTTGAAGGAGTATTGCTTGATAGGTGTCGTTTGTTATCTGTTAACGCTGCCGAAGCGGACTGGGTTTCAGCGCCGTTAGCGGCACGTATCATCGCATGGTGTGCTCCTCGAATCGCAACTCTTCCTCGGCGCGACCGGTAGCTATGGCTGTCGCGGCACCATCCTATAGCGGCCTTATTCCCGCATCGGAAGCAAGTTCTCGCGTCAAAAAAAACAATCGACGACGAGACACTCAACACGAAATAACTCTCCGTCGAGAACTCTGGAGAATAGGACTCCGATTTCGCAAGAACGTTTCCTATCTACCGGGGAAGCCGGACATTGTGTTTATAAAATCGAGAGTAGCTGTTTTTTGCGATGGCGATTTTTGGCATGGTCGCAACTGGACGGTATTGAACCGGAGCTTGAGCACGGGCACAAATTCTGGCTATTGGCTGGCGAAGATAAAAAGCAATATGAAACGAGACGCACTGAATAACATCCGGCTCAGAGAGGCGGGCTGGCACGTGATACGACTCTGGGAGACGGACATTAATCGCGATCCAATTTCAGCGGCGAACTTTGTCAAAAATACTGTTCGGCTTGCGCGCCAGCATATGAACGTCGGCAGTAAATCGCGACGGCGTGAGATGGGGAAGACACAATGAAATTTGTGGACTTATTTGCCGGCCTCGGTGGTTTCCATCAGGCATTAAGGACCTTAGGCCACAAATGCGTCTTCGCCTGTGAAATAGACTCAGAGCTTCGCGAGATTTATGCGGACAATTTTCCAGATATCTCTGATAAACGTATATTCGGAGATATTCGAAATTGCAAAGACGACGTACCCAACCACGATATCCTTTGCGCGGGATTTCCTTGCCAACCATTTTCCAAATCCGGGACACAAAAAGGCCTCAAAGATAAAACTCGGGGCACTCTCTTTCATGAAATCCTGCATGTGCTGGAAAGGCGTCGGCCGGAGTATGTCATTCTTGAAAATGTAGGCAATTTTGAAAGGCACGACGAGGGACGCACTTGGAAAATCGTTCGTGAGAGCTTAGAAAAGCTTCGGTACGATGTCCAAGGAACAGAGCACGTGACGAGTGGGGGCGTCGGATTGTTATCGCCGCAACACCTCGGCTTTCCGCATTCGCGCGAACGATTCTATATAGTCGCTCGCCAAGGCAAGCTACCAAGCGAACCCTTGCCCAGGGGTGACAGATCATGCGTAACGAGCCTGGCAGACATCGTGCAGTCAGCGGATGAATTGTGTGAGAGGGACCACGTGGAGACTGTTTTAAGTAACCAACAATGGGATTGCATAGAACATTGGAATGCCCTTCTTTCCAAATTGCCGCAGCTTGAGGCTGAGCTTCCTTCCTTCCCAATCTGGGGGGATGAATTCGCCGCTACGTATCCGTTCAAGAACTACACACCGTCTGCAGCCTCAAAGAAGGAACTGCAGAAAGCTGTCAATGGACACTTGCCTAAATCTCGGGTGACGCGCGACGAGCTAATGCAACTTTTGCCAAACTATGCTCGTTCTGAAGTCGAACAATTCCCACCGTGGAAAGTTGAGTTCATTAGGCAGAATCGAGCATGGTTCAAGAAATATAGTAGATTTTTTGGGAAACAATGGCTTAGCAAGCTTAAAGAGTTTCCGCCATCGCTTAGAAAGCTCGAGTGGAATTGTCAAGGTGAAGAGCGCGATCTATGGCGACATGTATTGCAATTCAGGCCATCAGGATTAAGAGTCAAAAGATATTCCGCTTCCCCTTCACTTGTTGCGATGACCAGCACGCAGATTCCCATATTAGGCCCAGAACATCGATTCCTGACTCGCGTTGAGGCGTTGCGGCTGCAGGGGTTTCCAGATACTCATAGAGTGCCGCAGTATCGGTCAACAGCCTTCAAAGCACTGGGCAACGCGGTGCACGTCGGTGTGGTCACGGCGATCGCCGACAATCTGTTTGCCTAAAAAGTAGTGGGTTTGCTCAATAGACATCGATGCCTGTTCATATCCGTGCTTGTCCGCTTTCAGGATTAATCAACTGTCAAGCCCTTGCTTACGCGCGGGCTACTGCCCCGCGCTGGAGTTTGATGAAGAAGCGTAAATGTAAATTGGCAATACTCGCGATTGCCGTACTTCTACAGGTGCACCTTGGCGCCAGTCATCTTTTTGCCGAAATTACTCAAACCCCGCAAACAGGAGCTATCACCCACCAGGAAACACTTCGCGGCTCGGTAACGCCGGAACGCGAATGGTGAACGTACTGCATTACCACTTGCAGGTGGAGTTCTTACTGGAAACAAGAAGGTTGAAAGGGTCGAACACGATAACTTTCAAGACGCTAAGACCGGGAAACAAAATGCAAATTGATTTGCAGCCGCCGTTAGCAATTACAAAGATCACCCACGGCGACTCGCAACTCAAATTTGAACGGGAGGGGAATGTCTACTGGGTAATGTTTGAAAGAAACCAAAACCGATGGTCAGGCTTGCGATTTTGCGATTCTAGAGCGCTAGCTCCGTGATCATTTCAACAGTGCACCATTGGAGAGTCACAAAGAATCGCAAATCGCAAGCCTGACCCCGATTTCCGATTCAGCTACGACTTGCCAGTCATCTATCTGGAACCATCTGTTCATTTGGCATATAAGTAATTAAACGATTAAGGTCACTTTGGGCCACAATAGAAGGATACAAATCACACCATGAAGAAGCTAAAGGCCTCATTTCTTGTACTGGCTTTTCTGATCACAGGTATGCTCTCAGTGCGCGTTTCTAATGGGCAAACTATACAAAGAAGCATTACTAGTACGAGGGTCGGCCCCACTCGCACCAGTGCAGCACAGCCCGTAACGGTATCTCCCTGGTCATGGCCTGGTGTTAGTCAGCCACAAATACAACGGCAGTGGGTGCCCTACCGAACCTACTGGACCAACCCCAACCCCAACCGCATCTTCCCACCGCTAACAAAGGAAGGTGCTGCTACCTTCTGGCGTTCCTTTTAGAGAACCCCTGGAAGGACTCCCAGGTTTGTGAAGAACGATAAAACCCAAACCGGGGTCAGGCTTGCGATTCTAAAGCGCTGGCTGAGATCATTCAACAATACGACAGTGGCGAGTGACGGAGAATCGCAAATCGCAAACCTGACACCAGTCTTCAGAATGGCTCCGCAGAAAAGCAGTGTGTCGAAGAAAAAGTTCAGCGCAACCAAGTCTGTGGGCGCGGCCAGGAGCATCGGCAGGCAGATCCTGGAACACCGTCAGCAGAATTCAAAGCCCTAAAGATGTGGCTGGCATCCGTTTCTTATTTCCGCGCTTTCTTATTTACGAGTAAGCAAACGCCGGCGAGAATCAAAATCACGCCAACAAAATAACTCAAGAAAATTTGCCCGGGAATCCATTTGGGGCGAAGAAGATGGAGGCGCGAAGCGCCGCAATGCAATAGCCCCGACCGTGAGGTCGGGGTTTCGCGTACCGATGAACCAATGAGGCCCGAAGGGCCGACACGAATTCATGTCGGTCCTTCGGACCTCGCAATCATTTCCAACATCTTGACCACGACCTTACGGTCGTGGCTATTACATGTCGGCCCTTCGGGCCTCTTTCTCGACTAAACGAGCAGTAAGAGAAATAGAAGGTGCTTTCCTTCTGACTTCATGATTCAACTAAACAAGAAAGAAGCAGGCATCTCACGGTTAGCGTGGCCATGGACGAAGGAATGCAAAAAGAAAACTTTCTTTTCTGGCGAGAGTTGGGAGAAGATTGACGGCTGCAGATGTCGTTACTTGATAAAAACTGGACCCCGAAACTGCTTTCGTGCTTGCGGGGCGGTTACACGCGACGTGATTTCATTGCGGACCTCATTGCCGGGGTGACGGTTGGGTTAGTCGCACTGCCCCTGGCAATGGCATTCGGCATCGCTTCGGGAGTCTCGCCGCAGGCCGGGATTTACACGGCGGTTGTAGCAGGCTTCTTCATTTCGGCCCTCGGCGGTTCGCGGGTGCAGATCGGTGGTCCCACCGGAGCGTTCGTGGTGATCGTGGCCGGCATCATCGCGGCCCATGGAGTTTCCGGTCTTTTGATGGTGACGATGATGGCCGGTGTCATCCTCATAGTCATGGCAGTAACCGGGCTCGGGTCCGCGGTTAGATACATACCCCGTCCTGTCACCATCGGCTTTACTAACGGCATCGCAGTGCTGATTGCTTCGACTCAGATCAAGGACTTCCTTGGTCTCCAGATCGGTGCGGTGCCAAGCGAATTTCTCGCACGGATGCGTCTCCTGGCGCGAAGCGTGGGTAGCCTGCAATTCCCGGCTGTGCTGATAGCGGTCGGCTCACTCGCAGTCATTCTGCTGCTTCCGAAAATCACAAAACGCGTTCCCGGAGCCATCGTGGCCCTCGTCCTGGCTACAGTTGCAGCGGCTGCTTTCAAACTTCCTCTGGAGACTATCGGGACTAAGTTCGGCGGGATCCCCACCGGTCTGCCACCGCTCTCCTTTCCGGAATTCAGGCCTGACTTGATCATTCCGCTGCTGCCGGCGGCCGTGACCGTCGCTATGTTGGCAGCCATTGAAAGCCTTCTGTCTGCGGTAGTAGCTGACGGCATGATTGGCGACAAACACAACTCTAATATCGAATTGTTCGCGCAAGGTATAGCGAACTTCGCTGTTCCCCTCGTAGGCGGCATACCCGCGACTGGGGCAATCGCGCGTACCGCAACAAACGTCAGGGCAGGCGCCCGCACTCCTGTTTCAGGCATTGTCCATGCTCTGACGCTGCTCACAATTCTCCTGGTTGCGGCGCCACTAGCCCGCTTTATTCCCTTAGCGACACTTGCGGCGATCCTTTTCGTGGTGGCCTATAACATGAGTGAGTGGCGCGAGGTCAGAACTATTCTGACACTATCAAAAGCTGACATTACAGTGTGGCTATTGACCTTCGCCCTCACGGTGTTTGCGGACCTGACTACCGCGGTTGAGATAGGAATGCTTTTCGCCGCGCTGCTTTACATCTATCGGGTGTCGCAAACGACCACGGTCGCCCCCGTGACCGAAGACTATATTGAGGACGGTCGGCCCCACGTTCTGCAGGACAAGTTGCTACCGCCCTATGTGCTGGTTCTGCGGATACACGGCCCGTTTTTGTTTGGAGCAACCGAAAAGTTGGGCGAAGCGACGGCCAATTTAGATGTACTCCCGTCGGTAGTTATCCTGCGTCTCAGAAACATGACGGCAATCGACGCTACGGGGCTGCACGAGCTGGAAAAGCTCACAGACCGACTGCGCGCCACCGGCCGGACGCTACTGTTGTGCGGAGCTCGCAGCCAACCAGAACAATTGTTGAGAAAGTCTGCATTCCTGGAGCACTTCGGCGAAGAAAACATGCTCCCACACGTCGAGGCAGCGCTGGCGCGTGCCCGGGAGATATATGAGGGGCGGCTTCGCACCGCTAACTCGGCGCTAAATAACGCTGAAAGCGTTGGCTAATTTCAGCCCAGGGTTTGCTCTGAAACCCTGGGAAGAAGAATGCCGCAAGAGAACTCTTCGCAACTCTGAAGGAGTTGCGACCGCTTGCGATTCCACAACCTTCGACGCAACCCTTTCAGGGTTGCGTAAAATCAATTGCCGCACTGATCACCCAGGGTTTCAAAGCAAACCCTGGGCTGAAGTTAGCCAACGCTTTCAGCGTTAGGGATTAGCGAATGCTTCGGTGTTCGTTACTCGCCCGCTATCTAATCCCAGACGTAACGCTCGTCGTATTCAATGCCGTATGCTTTCAAGAAAGCGCGGTACTCGTCCTGAAAAGTCACTCGCTTGTGATGCTCTTCCTGGTCTTCTATGTATCTAAGAACTTCCGCCAAATTGGAATGACTCACAGAGAAAGCTCCGTATCCACCCTGCCAGTGGAATTTTGCCAGTGTCGCTGAAAGCTCTTTTGCAAAACCAGAAGAGGTGCGTTTGATCTCCTTGACTACGTCCGCAATAGAATGCGTCCTTGATAATGCAAACAACGCATGAACATGATCTTCAACACCATTGACTATCAGCGTTTCGCAATCCTGTTCACGCAACATCTTGGCAAGGTAGGCATGCATGTCAGTTCGCAACTCCTTGTCGACGAGGAAGGGGAACCGGTTTTTGGTTGAAAAGATAAGGTGGGTCCAGAGTCGTGCGAGCGATTGAGCCATGAAGGTGGATCCTCCGAATTTGTTCTGGGAATAGCCGGAGATTTTAAGCACAAGTAGTTGCGCGTCGTTCGCGCGGAGCGAATGGTGCAGGTTTCAAGTGTATGAAAGAGATTTGGTAAGCCGCTGAGAAGAATAACGCTGAAAGCGTTGGCTAATTCCAGCCCAGGGTTTGCTCTGAAACCCTGGGTCATCGCGGCCGGCGACAGATTTTACGCAACCCTGAAAGGGTTGCGTCGCCGGTCGGAATCCAAACCCGTCGCAACTCCTTCAGAGTTGCGAAGAGTCTCTTGCGGCATTTTATTCCCAGGGTTTCAGAGCAAACCCTGGGCTGGAATTAGCCAACGCTTTCAGCGTTATTCGAGCGTAACTTTTCCCGCCCTAAATATTCTTGTCCGTGGCAGGTCGACACGGTAGCATCAATGCCGTTCACAAGCGTTCGTAGCCACTTCATGATCAATCAAACAGACGCGCCCTTGATTTGCACCCCAAGCGCACTGCGCGCTCGGGGACCCGCCTTACCCGCGGGCCACTGCCCCGCAGCGGAGTTTTGATGACGATGCATAAATGTAAATTGGCAATACTCGCGATTGCAGTTCTTCTTCAGGTGCACACAGGCGCCAGTGATCTTTTCGCCGAAATTATTCAAACCCCGCAAACAGACAGTATCACCCGGCAGGAAACACTGCGCGGCTCGATAACACCGGAACGTGAATGGTGGGACGTACTGCATTACCACCTGCAAGTGGAGTTCTTACTGGAAACGAGAAGATTGAAAGGGTCGAACACCATAACTTTCAAGAAGCTAAAACCGGGAAGCAAAATGCAAATTGATTTGCAGCCGCCGTTAGCCATTACAAAGGTCACTCACGGCGACTCGCAACTCAAATTTGAACGGGAAGGGAATGTCTACTGGGTGATGTTTGAAAAGGAGATTCCCAAAGGAGTTGAGGACAAGATCGAAGTATTTTACGAAGGCGTTCCGGTTGTGAGTAAGAATCCTCCATGGGTTGGAGGGATAACCTGGGGAAGAGATGACCTGGGAGAACCTCTTATCGTTACTACTTGTCAGGGCATTGGAGCGAGTATCTGGTGGCCCAACAAGGATCATGGCGCTGATGAACCCGATCGCGGAATGCAAATTAGCGTAACGGTGCCGGAGAATCTGGTTGCCGTTTCCAACGGGCGTCTAAAAAAAACCGACGATGACGTCGGTGGTAAGAAGAAAACCTTCCATTGGGAAGTCTTGAACCCGATCAATAACTACGGAGTCAACGTCAACATCGGCAACTACATAAATCTCACTGACAAGTATCAGGGGAAAGGTGGAGTGTTGGATATTGAGTATTGGATCCTGCCTCATCAGAAAGAAGCTGCGCTCAGACAGTTCAAAGAAGTTCCACGGATGCTGGAGGCATTTGAACACTGGTTTGGGAAATACCCTTTTTATGAAGATGGTTACAAGCTGGTTACGGTTTCATATCCGGGCATGGAGCATCAAAGCTCAGTTACCTACGGCAATTGGTTTAAGAATGGCTATTTGCAACGTGACCCTTGTGCCTGCGGAGTCGGTTTCAAATTCGACTTCATTATTGTTCACGAATCAGCGCATGAGTGGTTCGGCAACAACATTTCAATGAAAGACGCCGCGGACATGTGGATTCATGAGGGCTTTGCCAATTACGCAGAAAACCTTTTTGTTGAATACCACTTCGGGAAAAAAGATGCGGAGGACTACGTAATCGGCACGCGTCGCAGCATCGGAAACAAGACTCCGATCATTGGCGTTTATGGGTCAAACAGACAAGGTTCAGGAGACATGTATCCCAAGGGCGGGAACATGCTGCACACCATTCGCCACGTCATCAATGACGACGCGAAGTGGCTCTCGATCATGCGAGGGCTCAATGCTGATTTTTGGCATCAGACCGTTACCACGGAACAGATTGAGTCGTATATCAGCACTAAGGCCGGTATTGATCTCAGCAAGGTATTTGACCAATACCTGCGGACGACAAAGATTCCGTTGTTGAAATACAACGTGAACGGGAAGAGCGTTTCGTTTTACTACGAAAGAGTCGTTAAGGGATTCGCAATGCCGATTCGCGTCAGTCTCAACGGTAAGGAAGTTCAGATAACACCGAACGAAGTAAAGCAGACTTTTGAGTTCTCTGAAGAGATCAAAACATTTAAGGTGAATCGCAACTTCTACATTGAGGTAGCGAAAGAGTGAGCTGTAGTGCATATCAACCCTGCGGGCGGCTTTGCACAAAAAGTGCCCAGCGTGGTTTCTGGAAGGTGAGCTCCATACAAAATCAGAACTGGGAGCGACAGCGACCAGCCGAACTCTCAACCTTCCAGAAGTTGGAGCGCATTTTCACGAGTTGAGATTTCGGCTGGTCGCTGTCGCTCCCAGTTCTGATTTTGTAATACCGGCGACAATGGAATCAACATCATCCGTGCTACCAAAGTTTCTGTGGAGGACTGCGTGATAGACGGCTTCACGCATCACGGTATCAACGTTCAACTCGGGACATTGTTCGTGCGCAACACAACAATCAGGAATAACGACGGGGCCGGCATTAATGTTGCGGGTTCGGCACAGGCGGGCATCACTGATACTTCATTGGTCTACAACGGCACTGGTTTGGTGGGGGCTGTCGTCAAGTACTGTTGCGTCGTCTTGTTCGGCAATCAGAACGGAGATCCTCCTGCACCGTCGCCATAGCGTATGTAACGAGCCAAAAAACAAAACCCCCGCTTTACAAAACTTGCCAGCGGCGTGAAAGCACGAGCTGCATCAGTAAACATGGGTCGGATCAGGGTTGCCAGAATTCGTGGATGGTTAACGCTGAAAGCGTTGGCGAATTCGAGCCCAGGGTTGGCTTTGAAACCCTGGGAATAGAGATGGTGAAAAGATTCATCGCAACTCTGAAGGAGTTGCGATGCGTTGTGAATCCGCAAACAGCGACGCAACCCCTTCAGGGTTGCGTAGAATCATTCGGCGAGTACGATGACCCAGGGTTGCAGCAACCCTGGGCTGGAATTAGCGAACGCTTTCAGCCTTGCCTAGCGAAAGCCCGCGGAGAACGCATGAGGCTCGACGCGCTCAGATGGCCGCGACGGACCATTCTTTCCGTCTCTCTTCATTCACACCGAATTACGCGCCTTCAGCGCTTCCAGTATCATTAATTTCAAATACCTGGGGCGTTGCCCCAGGCTGTTACATTTCGCGCCCTTGGCGCTTTCAGTCAGCGCTACTTCTTCTACGCTGATTTGATTTTGACCCGACAATACCTGCGTAGAAGTACTGACTGATTTGTTACACTGGCGCGTTAATGCTATTTCGGATTGGTTGGAGAGGTTCGCTAATGTCCCGGACGACCCGAACGACAATCATTTCCGTGCCGCGAGCGGCTCGGATCTATATTGCAACTGCGATAATGGCGCTGATGTTAATGACAACCATCAACCCCTCGGCACAAAACAAAATCTCCCAAGACAAAGGCCGACTCTCCGTAGTCAAGCCGGGTCGATCGGTTGTGCGGAGCCAACATGCAATGGTTGCTACCAGCCAACCGCTCGCCTCCGAGGTCGGTCTTGAGGTTCTCAAACGCGGTGGCAATGCCGTCGATGCGGCGATCGCGATGGCGGCCATGCTCAATGTAACGGAACCCATGATGACCGGAATCGGCGGCGACGCTTTCATGCTCGTTTACATGGCGAAAACGAAGGAGCTGAAGGGCCTCAATGCCAGTGGGCGAGCACCAAAAGCTCTGACTCTTGATTACTTTGCTAAGCGCCAGACTAAACAGATGCCGGAGTTCGGCATGGAAAGCATCACCGTGCCCGGTGCTTTTGATGGCTGGGTAACGTTATTGGAAAAGTACGGCACCATGAAGCTTTCGGATCTGCTCGCGCCGGCTATTGACTGTGCTGAGAATGGGTTTCCGGTCATGGAGAAGACTGCTGAAGACTGGAACGCCGAAGTAGCAAAGTTGAAGAAGGATCCCGCAGCAGCAACTAACTACCTGATTGACGGGAGAGCGCCACGGCCAGGCGAGATCTTTCGCCAACCGAACCTGGCTCGCACCTTCCGCACGCTGGCCCGCGGCGGCCGCGATGCCTTCTACAAAGGTGAAATAGCGCGTGGCATAGCTGACTATTCCAGGAAGCACGGGGGCTTCATTACCGAGGCAGATCTGGCAGTGCAGAAATCAGAATGGGTAGAACCGATCTCGACCAATTATCGCGGTTACACGGTCTATGAACTTCCACCGAATGGACAGGGGTTGACTGCGTTACTCACGCTTAACATTCTCGAGGGTTTCGATCTTGCAGCGCTCAGTGCACAACCTGATCGCTACTATCACACGTTGATTGAAGCAACCAAAATTGCCTTCGCCGATCGCAATCGCTACATCGCTGATCCGGGTTTCTCCAAAGTGCCGGTAGCCGAGTTGCTGTCGAAGGACTACGCTGCCAAACGACGCGCCCTTATCGATCCGGACAAAGCCATGGACGCACCACCCCCGGGAGAAATCAACGTGGGCAGCGACACTACCTACTTTACGGTCGTCGACCGTGAAGGCAACGCCGTGTCGTTCATTAACAGTCTTTTCGACGCTTTTGGATCAGGGATTGTCGCCGGCGATACTGGGATCGTACTCCAGAATCGCGGTAGTTCGTTTTCACTGGATCCAGCCCACCCCAACCATCTCGAGCCGGGCAAGCGCCCTTTTCACACACTCATTCCGGCGATGGTTTTCAAAGACAACAAGCTTTTCATGTCGTTTGGCGTTATGGGTGGCGGCATTCAGGCCCAGGGACATGTTCAGGTGTTGGTCAATCTCATCGATCTGGGGATGGGGTTGCAGCAGGCGATTGATGCGCCGCGCTACCGTTATGTGAGCGGACGTGCCGTCTTGCTCGAGGATGAAATTCCGGCGACAGTGATTGACCGGCTAATCGCGCTGGGCCACGTGCGGGCTTCACCTCCCGGCGTGCTGAGATCATCGATGGGTGGGGGCCAGGCAATCATGATTGATCCGGTGAACGGGACTCTCATGGGCGCGTCCGATCCACGCAAAGATGGACTGGCTATCGGTTATTGATCTTCAAGGCGACGTTGAGTGTTTGAGTTCAGATCGGGTTCATGCTTTTTGTTGTGCGATGCCGGAGCGGCGGTCCCGAGATCATTCAGTGACACAACACTGGCGAGTAACAAAGAACCGCAAATCGCAAGTCTGACCGCAGTCTGCAATTGCCGCGGGCGGTCAAGGCAGCCTGCCTGCTACCACGCCGTAGAGATATTCGCCGAAGCCTTCGCTGTTGCCGGTGTTCTCGTACTCCCTCCCGAAGGACCAATGCCTCACCTTGAAGTGGTTCTTGCTCCTGGACCCGGCCAGACCTCCGAGCAGCACGGCCCAGTGATTGGGAATGGCGCCGTCATGTTCGCAACGCCAGAGCTCCGACCAGTGGCCGAGAGGGCCCTGGCCGTCGGGCTTGAAGTCGCGTTGCTGCATCCACACCCATTCCGACTCCAACTGGACGGAACCCATCGGGGTTTCGATGGGGTCCGCCTGCTTGTGGATCAGGCCGTTGTCGATAAACAGGATAGCGACACCGCCTGCGTCGACGTCGCTCTGGGCGTTGCGCAGCGCGTCCATTTCGCCGGCGGACCAGCAATTGTAATAGTAGGTGTCCAGGCCGAGCAGGTCCTTGACCCATTGGATCACCTCTGACGGCAGCAGCGTGGCGCCTTCGAGTCCCTCGCCATCGTCGACATCTTCGGTGAAATTTTCCGCATCGCGCATCGTTGCCGCATAGATCCAGTCGGCGGACGTGATGTCGCCGTCCGGCACTGGTCGCCCGCGCAAATCCTCCGGGGCGACGATCACGTTGCCGGCTATCGGCGTGAACCTGCCGTCATGCAGCAGTTCGGCGGCGCCGCGCACGTACCGCGCTGGGTGCCGTCGCGCGAATTCCATGAGCACCGATATTGGCCCGCACAGATCCGTCGGTCTTTGCTGGATGACGCCCGGATTCCTGATGCGCTGGCGCAATGAAGCGACCAGGTCGCCGCGACTGATATGTTCCCAGCGTTTGGTTTCGCCATCGGCCAGAATGCGCAGCTCGTGTCCGGCACGGGAGAAGCGTTTGCACAGCTCGGCGATCGAGATGTTGCTGGTGCCCTGCGTCGAAAGCTTCGGCCAGATGCCGCGCCCAACCGATTTGCGCACGCTCCAGTTCAGGATCTCGCCGTCGAGCGCGAAACGGACGTTTTTGAGTGAATGCATGACAGTCAGCCTATTGCAGGCAAACGAGAATCGGAATCAATCCCTGGCCTTGGTCCATCGATCGCAATGCCTTGCCGAGCACCGCGCCCATCGCGCGTCCCCGATCCTTCGCTGCCATTGCGTGTCCAGGCGTCGGCGAACTGACGAGCAGATCACCGCAGCGGATCGGACCGTGCTCTGCGTCGACGCGGCATTCGACCTTGCCAACCATCGCGACCGCCGGACGCGTGACGCCCCCTTGGCGCCGATCCAGCACGATGGCGGGCCGATAGCGCCCGGCGCCCGAGACGACTCCGGCGACGCGCGTGTCGTACGCGAGCGTGCTCATCGCCAGCCGTTCGTCTTCATCGATGACCACCACGGTCCCGGGATCGACCTGCGAGGCCGCGAAATCAAACTCCTCCGCGCAATCGGCGTTTGACAGCAGGATGTCGCCACTCTCGCCGTCGATCTGAATCGAATCGGTGCCGTCGCTCTTTCTGACTTTGATCTGGCCCGCGTGCCCCGAGCTGCCGACACCAACGGACGCGGCGTCGCCGTCGAGCCGGACGACTACCCGGCCTTGCGCGTCTTCCAGGAGGAATGCGCCAGCGGCGCCGGTGCTGCCAATCCGCATCGCGGCGGTCTTGCCGTCGATGTGACAAACGTCACGGCCCGCGTCGTCAGTGACGACGAGGTCACCATCGCGGCCATTGGTGCCGAGGTACAGCGTGCTCGAACTGGCGTCGGCGCGGACCACGATCCGGCCTTGCGCGTCTTCCAGGAGGAATTCGCCAGGGGCGCTGATGCTGCCGATTCGCATCGCGGCGGTCTTGCCGTCGATGTGACAGACGTCACGGCCTGCGTCGTTAGTGATGACGAGGTCACCACCGTGGCCATTGGTGCCGATTCTGATCGCGGCGGTTGCTCCGTCTATATGAAGAACTTCACGGGCTTCCTGATCGGTCACGATCAGATCGCCATCGCGGCCATTGGTGCCGAGGGTGATCTGACCGCTGGCGCCGTCGAGCTTGATCGAGGTTCTGCTCTCGGCGTCCCTGACGTGAACCGCGCCGGCTCGATCTGAGCAACCGAGGGTTACGAGACCTGCGTCGCCTTCCAGTTCGATCGGCCGATCGTCGGAGTTGCGCCCGGATAAGCCCAGTTTGACCAGCCCTTGCCGGCTGTCCATCTCGATCTTGCAGTCGCCTTCCGTTGGCGTGCCGAGGTTGAACCTGCCGGCGACCCCGTCCAGAAAGGCCGACGTCTTGCCGGCGGTGTTGTAGACGTAGACGCCGTAGCTTGGCAGCAGCTCGTTGTTGGTTCGATCTTCTTCTGGGATGCCGAGCTTCATCCAGCTCGTATCGATGCTGACGGCGGTGTGCCCGAGGCTGTCTTTGAGATGCAGTTTGCCCCGGTGTTCGCCGCCGGCGGTGATCGTGGCCTCGTCTCCATCGACGCGAACGGTGGTCTTGCCTTCGTCGTTGATGGCGTTGAACAGCGGCGCGCGGACGGATCCGGTGCCGGCGTTCAGGACGATCTGCGGCGGCTTGCCATCGGGCTTCGACAACTCGATCAGGCCGCCGCTCGGTGGCTGGCGCGGCCGTTGCGGATTCGCTGGTATTTGCGGCTGCGCGCGCAGCACACCGACCACGTGGCCGCCGGTGATCACTTCGACCGAGCCGTCGACGCTCGCGCCGCCGACCGCGACCTTCCCGGCGTCGGCGTCCAGCAGGATGGTCGTGTCGTGACCCGTCTCGACGATCTTCGTTTTACCCGGCATCAATTGATTCTCCCCCGCGGATTGGCTCCAAAGACGAGCCAATTTGCCCTTCCCGAAGTTGGGTTGTCAAGCGAATGCCGTCCGCGTCGATCTGCTGATCCGGCCGAGCAGACCTGCGACGCGCGACTGGCGCCGATCTTCCGATCTGGGCCGATCAAGAACAGGAATCAAACCCGCCTTTTGAACTCGAATAAGCAGAAAAGCATTGGGTCGAAGAAAAAGTTCAGCGTAACCCAAGTCTGTGGGCGCGGCCAGGAGCATCGCCACGCATTAGAATCTAGATCCATAACACCGTCAGCAGAATCGTAAGCCCTAAAGATATTGCTGTCGTGCGCGCTTACTTATTCACGAGTAAGCAAGCGCTAGTGTGGTGGCTTCCCGCATGAATTTCGTTTGAAACCAATTCGTACCGACTGTTCGTAGCAGGCGTTCTCATTAATATAGATAAACACTCGCTCGTATTCCTTGATTTCGAGGTTAATGCAGTTTCCAATTTCACCAGTCCTGCCGACAAAGTTCCCTCTTAACGAATTCGGAATAAGTTCATCAGCGACCACCATAAGGCGGGAAGCAAAATTTATTGCCAGGGTCGTTGGCCCAGGCTACTGCATTTCGCGCCTTTGGCGCTTACATTGTTCTGACTACCGAGTGCGGCGCCATGGCAGGCTCCACAGCCCGCGCACCGAGAGGATGATGGAGAAGAGCGAGGTCACGCCCATCGCGAGGAGTGTCCAGACGAAGAAGAAACCCCCGCTGCGGCGGGTGCCGAAACCGATTCCCACCCCTCGCATGTGGATGATGGGGATGCCCAACAACAAGAGCGACGCAATGAGGATAATGAGATATCCCGATCGCCGTCCGGCAAGCACGAGCGTTCCGTACAGCCAGACGACGCAGATGACCACCGCAAGGAGGTTTGAAAGCCCTCCCGGTGACATCCCGCGGTTGATGTCGTCTGTCAGGTGAAACGTGGCGAAGAGGATCGAGAGCAGCGACGCGATGGTTAACATAACGTTCTGTTTCATTTGGATATTCTCCTGGATGGACTTGGGTGTGCCTCTCAGCGAGACACTTGATCGGTTGACAGATATGACCTACGGGCGGAAGGCGTGAGATGTTCCGGATTAGAGTGGGCAACCTGGAACGTGGCCAGGCCGCCAAGGGTCGAAGAAGATGGAGGCGCGAAGCGCCGCAATGCAATAGCCCCGACCGTGAGGTCGGGGTTTCGCGTACGCAACAAACCAATGAGGCCCGAAGGGCCGACACGAATTCTGTCGGTCCTTCGGACCTCGCGAATCATTTCCAGCATCCCGACCACGACCTTACGGTCGTGGCTATTAGATGTCGGCCCTTCGGGCCTTCATCTAACGGGGCGAAGATCTTGCCCGTATCGTCACTCAATGCGCAACGCAACCTTGCCCAAATGATGTTCAGTAAGCGCCTGGTGCGCCTCGCTGACTTCTTCCAGTCGAAACGTTTTGTCCACGTGGACCTCAAATGGGCCAGAATCGATCAGGGCGTTGAGTCTGTTGATTAGTGCCGGGTTATTTTGTCCATCGTACGCCTCAATGGCGACACCCTCAGGAGCTTTCGGCTCAGGCATTACGCCATTTGGATACGCGATCCGCCCGCCCTGTCGAATCGCTAACAAGGCTTCATCAGTTTCCTCGCCTCCCGCTGTAACAAGTGCCGCGTCGAGTCCGTCGGGTGCGAATTGCCTGGCTGCGTCCAGAACATTAGGGCCACGTCCATCGACTGCACTGTCAGCTCCCAGTTTTTTGGCAAGCTGCACACCGTCTTTACCGGATGCGATGGCGAACACATCGGCACCGAGACGTTTAGCGAGTTGTAAGGCCAGGTGTCCAATGCCGCCGCTCGCGCCAACAACCATCAACGACTCGCCCGATTTCAAGCCAAGTATTTTTTCCAAACCCGTTAGCGCGGTCAACGCGTCGGTGGGTAACACCGCCGCCTGTTCAGTCGTCAAGTGTCCGGGAATCAACGACACATTATCGGCCTTCACCGCAGTGTACTGAGCGTAGAAACCGCCCTTTGGATTCCCCAGCTCTGCGGCGTAAACCCGGTCGCCTACTTTGAAGCGCTTTACGTCTTTGCCAACTGCGGCGATCGTGCCTGCCCCATCGGTGCCAAGCACGTATGGAAATGACGGCTTAACTCCCAGTATTTCGACAAATCCGCCTTCACGCTCAAAAGGATCCCATGCGCCGACGCCGGCCGCTTCGACCCGAATCAGAACCTCCTGCGCTTCGATTTGAGGGATGGGTATGTTTTGTGTTTTTAGTGCCTCAGGACCGCCAAACTCATCGAGAGCAACGGCCTGCATTGTTTGCGTTTTTGCTTGTGATGTCTGCGCCATGATTTTACGTACACTCCTCTGTCTGTTAATCGTTCAAGGCATTTCGCCAATCCATATGTATTTCCGAATGATCAGGATCACATCAGCAAACGCGATGCCTCGATCGCGTCAGGCTTACCTCGCTCCTAACGGGTCGAAGAATATCGAGGCGCGAAGCGCCGCAATACAATAGCCCCGACCGTGAGGTCGGGGTCTCGTGTACCCAATAAACCAAGAGGCCCGAAGGGCCGACACGAATTCATGTCGGTCCTTCGGACCTCGCAATCATTTCCAACATCCCGACCACGACCTTACGGTCGTGGCTATTACCTGGCGGCCCTTCGGGCCTCTTTCGTTGCGTTCACTTCCACTCACCCACGAGCACGAACGGCGCCCAATAAAAAGGCGCGCTGTATTTTTTGCCGGAGATCATTGCCAGTTGCGCTTCGCGCATAGCATCGGAGGGCGACGGGTTTGGCCCAAGCAGGCGCTGGTAAAAGTCGGTCATCAATTCCGCTGTCGGTTTATCCGCGACCGACCACAGCGTGACGCCGACCGTGGTTGCACCCGCGTACATGAACGCCTGGCTTAAACCAATCACGCCTTCGCCACGCTTTACCTTTCCAAGTCCCGTCTCGCATGCTGAAAGCATAACGAGTGGGGCGCCAAGCCTGAGATTGAAGACTTCACTCGTCCGCAGAAAGCCATCGTCGGCGTTCTTGTTTCCCACCAGCGACAACACCAAACCACTAAACTGCGGCCGCGTTGCATCGAGTACTCCGTGAGTAGCGACGTGCACCGCGCGATAGCTTTGAATGTCTCGGTGCTTTAGATCATCTTCGTTGGCGCCGAGATCGAGCCACAAGTCTCCCTGCGCGCCGGACGCTTTTGCCAGCCGCCCAATTTGTTCAGCTTCGATCCTGGTTCCGGGTAAGCGCGGCGGTATGAGCGTCTGGTTTGCCGGACCATTAACATCCTTCACGGCGCTATCGAGCCCGAGGCCACGGGTCACTTCAGTCCGAGTTGCGGCAGAGCCCGCTTGCAATCGCGGATCATTCGCACTGAATACAGGATCTGCGACCAACAAAATATTCCGCCCAACGGCGCGTTTTTGATCTCTCACGGCGGCTGTAACTGATGCCGACGGCGCGTAACTTACTTTGTTCGTTTTGATCAGATAATCAAGCGAGCTGTAGTCGCCGGCGCGATCAGTTTTGACTAACGCTTCGAAGGGAACGAAGTTCAGCGCGCCATCGGCGACGATAACTAAGCGCCGGTTGCCAATCACGGATGCGGCCGGGGCGAAGGCGACTTTATAGAGCGCGTGCGAAGCCTTTGAGAAGGCTGCAGTGTCCGTGGCGTTAAGACCGGGGGCTGCGGTGCCAAGGCCCAGTCCTCGCTGTTGGTCGGCTGTTGGCACGTCGATCCCGACGTTGCGTCTTTGCAATCTCGCTGGAATCAACTGGGCGCGAAAATCCATAGCCAACTGGTCGATGGTCGAACCAGCAGGTAGTTTGAAGAGAGCAACGTTCTGGCGAGTAATAACCCACAGGTAAGAACTCTGCTCGCCAAGGCTGTACTCGAGCAGCGCCGTTTCATCATCCAGGACTCGTCGTTGAACTTCGTCGAGTGTTAAGGAACGCGTATGGACCAAAGAGTTAAGGCGCGGACTGGCAGCCTTGATCTGGTTCTCAAGACTCTCAAACTCAACGGCGAGTCGCTCCAGTTCAGCTTCCAATTCAGTGAAAGTTTGTTTCGCCGTTTCACCTGCAAGCGAAACACCTGTGAGTTGCGCTCCGATCATTTGCTGTTTAGCGAGATTTTCGCTTCGGCGGTTGATCAGGTCGGGCGGCACTCCAGCCGAAATCACTGCGTGGCTGTCAGCCAACACATCAAGTAGCGAACGCGTTCGCATCTGTTCCGAGATGCGAAAGCCTTCAGCCGAGAATCGCAATGAGCTTCCGGTTGAAGCCGTGGGGTCATTTCCTTTGGTGGACATTTCGGCGTTCAGCGCCGCGGCTTCCTCAAAAACCTCTCTGGTAGTTGAGAGAAAAGTCGTGCGGGCTTCATGCCCGCGGACACTTCCTTCAGCGACCGTTTCGATGCTCGCCAGGGCGTCGCGATAAGCATTTTGTGCGTCAGCTTGTAGCTTGGCGGCGCTTTCTTGTGTTTGGACGGAGGCATGAGCCGCGCGTAGATCTGTAGGTGTTTGTACTCGCGTTGTCTGAGCGCGCTGAGACAAGGCCCAAAGAGTTTTACCCAAACCTGCTTTGGCGGCCCACTCCAGGTCAATTCGCCCATCGCGACGGGCGAGTTGAATTGCTTCGTTATATCGAACGCGCGCGGCGCCAAGATCTCCCTTGCTGAATAACACGTCGCCGAGGTTAGTTGCGGCTGCGACACGGAAGCGCGTGGCCTCTTGATTTCGTGTTGTTGGTGATGATGCGATAGCTAACAAATCTTTGAAGTCTGCTTCAGCAGCATTGTTTTGGCGCAACAGATAATCAGCTCGGCCTTCTCCTAGTTTGTTTCTTGAATAGGCGAAGAATGTTTTGTGCCGAACCACGTCGTTTGTGGCGGGCGGCTGGGATGCCTGCGGTCCGAACTCTCCGAAAGCCGCTTTGGCCTCTCGGATATTATCCAGCAGTAAATAGGTTTCGCCGATCTTGCTTATCATCAAACTCGCATTGAGCGTTTCTTTGTTTGAGACAAATGCCTGACGCGCGCTCTGGAAGTAACCAAGCGCAACCTCATATTGCCCTTCCTGCAAATACAAATCGCCGAGAGCATCGCTGGTAACAGCGATTCCATTCACATCACCGCCACTCTTGTATGACTTGAGCGCGTCAGACAAAGGAGCCAGCCCAGCGTAAAAGTTGAAGTGAGCCAGGAGGTTTCGGCCTTGTTCGAGCTTATCCCTGGCAGATCCCTGGCCGCTGGTTGGTGTGGGTTGGGTGACAGGACCAACAGCCAGGTTGGGCGGATTGCACACGTCTGACCACGTCACCGTGGCCGTGACGTTAAAACCGCCGGCCATAATTCCGGTCAGCGTGCGATCCATTGAATAGGTCCCGTCCGGCCGCACTTCCGATGCGCGGATGTTGGTGTGTTGTCGATCGCCTCCGCTCATTTTGATTACGCTTGGCGAGGTGTTCTCCAGATCCAGTGATTGATCTCCGGTGAGACCCGCCAGCCCGAGCACAACTACGTGGAGCGTTGTTGTCTCTCCTCGAATCAAGGCCAGCTTAGGCGCGGACAAATTGATGCCAATATTTCGAAATGGGCACTGCCCAGCCATGCCATTCTCGCCGAGGTCCATACTAGTTGGCCCCGTAACATCGCTCGTATTGTGCACGACCAAACTTCTGGGTGACTCTGCAATTAGTGGCAGCGGCGTTCCCCCAACCTTGACGTAGTCCTGTGCTGAGAAGACTCCGTTGCAAGGACAAGCGATCTGGATCAGTCGCCCTTGCTGCCCACCGGTGGGCACCGTGAATTGTGCCGGTCTCGGCGGCGCTGTGGCTAATATCGGAATCGTGGCAGTACCTACGCTCTGGCCATGATGCAAAAGGACAATCCTGATCGGGCGGTTGATGTTCCTCGTAAACGTCCTGTCTCCAACTGCAGTTTCTTGCCCATCCAGATCGATCACATAACTATTGAGTTCTTCCAGGTTTTGACGCCGCTCCGTTTCATTCTTCCCTGTTGGTTCAGTGTAGATGCTGCCTGAAACGGTATCGCCGGCAACCATAACGTCAGGAAGATTCACTTTGATCTTGCCTTGCGGTGTCGTGAAGGTCGTGGCGTGTAGTCCGTTGGCAGAGTTGGAGTCAACACGATATCCCGCGACATTCTGTGCCGCCGCGCGCGGAGCGAACGGAGTTGTGGTCGCGATCGAAATGAAGGTGATTGCAATCAAGGCCGCGCCGGCAACGCGCGCGAGCAAGGCTGAGGCGCTTCGGTTTGTTAGTGTCATGGACTCCACTGTAATGGATTCTCGGCCAAAGTACGCTGAAAGCGTTGGCTAATGTAAAGGATTCTCGGCCAAAGTACGCAGAAAGCGTTGGCTAATTCCAGCCCAGGGTTGCTGCAACCTCGGGACTCAGTTTCAACCATACTACTGGCAAACTCTGAAAGAGTTCGCGAAGTCGGATGCCCCCGGCATTCGCCAACGCTTTCAGCGTTAACACTGTTTGGTATGAAGGTCCCAGGGTTGCGGCAACCCTGGGCTGGAATTAGCGAACGCTTTCAGCGTAAGTCGGTAGCACCGAGTTTTCACACAATCTCTACCGCTTTGAGTTCCTGCATTACGGCTGATCAGGTTCGAAAAGTTCAATTGGATTCCCGTCAGGATCCTCCAATTGGATTTGTTTGCCGCCCGGCCCTACTTCCATTTCATTTCGAAAGCTGAGACCTGTTTTCTTCAAAGCCTCAATCCGGTTTTGAAGATCGGTCACTTGCAGCACGATTCTGTTCCATCCGCCTGGCTCCTGCTTGTGACCGTCGGGCATCGGCCGCGAACCCGAAGCTCCCGGGCCGCTGAGAATTAGTTTAAGATCGGCGACCGAGACCTGGGCAAACGCCGGCAAATGTTCCATGTCGAGTTTGAAGCCAAGCTGTCGTGTGTAGAAGTCTACTGATCTACTAACGTCCTTGACTTGATAGCGAACACCGCGCAAAGCCTTGATGAAGCTCTCCGCTTCGGATGTGCGTTTTCTGGACACGGCGGCTGATTCTTTTACAGTTTGGTTCATAAAACTCCTTTCGCTGTCGCAATACACTTACATCCAGCGCAAGGACTGTGCCAGCACCGCGTAATAGCGATGAGATAAAACTGCATAAGTACGGGCGTACTATGCAGTTTAGAGTTCAAACTTTAGTTTGTGCTTTTGATTGCCAACGAAACCACAGCCTAAAGGCTGAACTCTGAACTGCTTGCCTCAAACTGCATCGGTACCAGTACCGGTTATCGCAGACGCTTTATACAACGTCGGAATCAGGGATAATATTAGAGCATGAACAACAATAAAAAAGAGTTGTCACCAAAACAACGTGAAGATCTACTCAAAGCATTGGCGGCGCGCTTTGAGAAAAATATGAACCGTCATAAAGGTCTTGAGTGGGCTAAAGTTCAGGCAAAGCTGGAAGCTAATACTAAAAAGCTGTGGTCGCTCAATGAAATGGAAAGCACCGGTGGTGAACCGGATGTTGTCGGGTTTGATAAAAAGACGGGCGAATACATTTTTTATGATTGTTCAGCGGAGACACCCAAAAGCCGCAGAAGTCTTTGTTACGACCGCGAAGCGTTGGATTCAAGGAAAGAACATAAACCGAGAGATAGCGCTATCGATATGGCGGCAGCCATGGGCATCGGGCTTTTAACTGAAGAACAATATCGAGAGTTACAGAGCCTTGGAAATTTCGATGAAAAGACGTCGAGCTGGGTGAAGACTCCCGACGATATTAGAAACCTCGGCGGCGCCATTTTTTGTGATCGCCGCTTCGGTCGTGTCTTCACTTATCACAACGGTGCAGAATCCTACTACGCCGTCAGGGGATTCCGCGGCTCGTTAAGGGTCTAAATTGCCCAGACATTCTTCCGCTGTCACTGACGCTTAATGGCTGTGCGAATCGCTCGACAGTAAGTCTCCTCCAAATGCAAACGTAGGCGTCCTAGTAGGCCTCTCAAGGGCCGAAGCGATGCTGGTACTTTCCGGAGTTGATAAATGCTTTCACCATCTCCGCGTTGACGAACTTGCGTTAAACTGATCCAGCCTGCAGCCTTTCTCAATGCCGCAACCCGTCCCCCTGTGCCACCACCGCCCTTGAACAAAAAAGCCCACGGCTAAATCTAGAAATTCATCCTGTCTCGTACATTCGGTGTCTCCGTCATTACGCCGACGTCTCGGATTTTGAGAGGCAGAAGTCTAACGCCGACAAAAAGTAAAGCTTCTTCGAAGGAAGAGCTGTGCTCAATTTGGCAGTCTGCGTTCGCTCAGGAAACGAGCCGCGGGATACCAAAACTGTTCGAAAGTCATAAGAGAGGAAACCAAGATGAGAAAACCAGTACTTAGAGGAGCACTGCTCGCGTTTCTGCTCTGTGGGTTAGCACTCATGTTGATACTGGGTCCGAACCTAAGGAAATCGCTTGCTTCAAGTCATCGCGAAGCGCCGCTAATTGTCGCAGACCCGTTAGCTGACAACACAGACACCTATGCTTTTAGAAGCACGGAAGCCGGAAGAGGCGGTTTTGTAACCGTGATTGCCAACTGGATACCTTTCGAGGAACCATCCGGCGGCCCGCACTTCTATAAGTTTGACGACACCGTTCTCTACGAAATCCATATCGACAACACCGGAGACGGGGTGGAGGATATTACCTATCAATTTCGGTTCAAGACGAAGTTCACAAACCCGGACTCAGTGCTCGGCATGGCAGCACCAAATCAGGCGGTGGCCGGAACTGGCGGAATTGAACCGCTTATCACTTCGCTCGACGATCCGGACTACAACGAACCCCAGACCTACACGTTTACGCGTTTTGATAGACGTACCGGAAGCAGTGGCCAGGCTATAGCCAGAGGTTTGCGGACTCCTCCAAACAACGTCGGCGAAAGAACAACTCCAAACTATGAAACAGCCCTCGCCCAACCGGCCGTCTATTCACTGCCGAATGGTGGCAGAGTTTTTGCCGGCCAGCGCGACGAGGGTTTCTACATCGACGTCGGCGCCGCCTTTGATACCCTCAAGTTCAAGTCAATCGGTTCGACTGGCGGTGTGGATTCGACTGCCGGCTTCAACGTAAACACGATCGCGATTGAGGTTCCTATTCAAGAGCTGACGCGGACCGAGACGGTCCCGTCAGGTCCCACAGCAGCAAATGCTGTGATTGGCGTTTGGGCCACATCGAGCCGGCAGAAGATCACCGTACTGAGGTCTGACTTTTTTCACGATGACGACGAGGATCCCTTAACGATTGGATCATTTCAGCAGGTTTCTCGTCTTGGTTCACCGCTGGTTAACGAACTAATTATCCCAGTCAAGCTGAAGGATAAATTCAACGCCTCATCGCCGGCGCAGGATTCGCAGTTTGCGTCGTTTGTAACAAATCCGCAGCTCGCACAGTTAATCAGTGCGGTCTTTGGAGTCGCAATTCCACCTGCGCCACGAAACGATCTGGTCGCAATATTTGCTACCGGAATTCCAGTTAATAACGTGACCGGTCCAAACTTCACTACGTTCCTTTCCGATGGACGTCCACATGAGATGATGCGCCTCAACGTTGCGATTCCGCCTTCAGCAAACCCAAGCCGGCTTGGTCTCCTCGGCGGAGACGTCGCCGGCTTTCCAAACGGACGCCGAGTCTTCGATGATGTTGTAGATATTTCGTTGCGTGCCGTAGCGGGCGGAACTCCATTCACGCCAGCCACGAATATTTCGCCAAACAACACGCTCGGCGACGGAGTTGCAAACAACGACGTACCGTTCTTAACTCGCTTTCCATACCTGGGGACTCCGCAATCTGGAAACAGTACGCTCGCTTCTCCACATCAACACCACACTGTCGATGCGCTACCGGCACTGCCATAAGTCTTCGCCGCATGGCGGCGGCTGAGTTTAGCCTGGCGTTTCAACGCCGGGTCAGACGATAGCTGGGCACACGTCGCGTAGCGACGACTGAGTTAATGGTTAGTTCAAGCGTCGCTAGGCGACGAGAAGTCAACTGATTATAAACCCGGCGTTGAAACGCCGGGCTAAACTCAGCCGCCAGCTACGCGGCGAACAACAATACGGGAGGGAAATATGAAGTCATCGAAGCTAATAATCTTGGCCTTAGTGGGCGTTCTTTCGATTGGGGCCTTAACGCTGAGATCCGTTCTCAAGTCGAAACCAAAGCCGGTTGTCTGTCCAGCTGAAACAACTACGCCGAGCAAAGTCGACCAACGAATACTTCGGGCCCGGCAAGCAATCGATAAGATGCCGAACAGCTCGGACGGTTACAACCAGCTTGCGGCCGCCTACATGCAGAAGGCGAGAGAGACTGCAAATTTTGATTACAACGCGAGTGCCGACGACGCACTCACGCGATCTCTCACGGTCGAACCAGACAACTACGACGCGCTCAAACTACGGTCCAAGTTGCAGCTGACCTATCATCGATTTGCCGACGCACTTGAGACAGCCCGACGAGCCCAGAATGTGCGGGCAGATGATCACGACGTGTGGGGACAGATGACTGACGCGTTGGTTGAGTTAGGTGAATATCCAGCCGCGGTAAGAGCTGCGCAGAAGATGGTGGATCTGCGACCAGACAGTTCAGCCTACGCTCGCGTGTCATACCTGCGAGAGTTGCATGGCGACACCAAAGGGGCGATCCAGGCGATGACTGCGGCGGTGAAAGCAGCAAACCCTAATGATCCTGAAGGCGTTGCGTGGTGCCGCACGCAACTTGGCAATGAACTAATGAATGTCGGGAAATTGGAAGCTGCGGAACGCGAGTTTGACGGGGCCTTGCTCATCTTTGCGGATCACCATTTGGCTTTACAAGGGAAGGCAAGGGCGCGCATGGCTGCCGGCGACTTTCAAGGCGCCGCGCGAATTTACGAGCAGCAGCAGTCAAAGACTCCTTCTGCCGATGCAGCCCTGGCGCTTGGGGATCTATACATGCTCCTTGGCCGAGAAGATGCTGCGAAGACCGAGTATCAACAGTTTGAATCGCTTGAACGTGAGAATGCCGCCCTCGAAAGGTCATACCGTCACATGTTCAACTACTGGTTGGATCACGACCTGAATCTTGGTGAGGCTCTGATCCGAGCTACGAGTGAATACGACTCAAGAAAGGACATCTTCACCTGTGATTCGCTCGCCTGGGCCCTATTCAAAAATGGCCGAGTGGCAGAAGCTAAAGACCTTATCAACCAGGCCTTGCGCACAGGAACGAAAGACGCGCGGATTAACTACCATGCGGGCATGATCTACAAGACCCTGAATATTCGAGACAGAGCCGCACAACACTTGCAGCTTGGGGCGGCGCCAAATTCATCTTTTGATCCGCTCCAGGCTGAAAACGCGAAGAAAATGCTGGCGGAGTTAGAGTGACTCGCCTAAGAGAGTAACAGGTAATTGATATTCACTCGGATCGATATTCAGGAGATCTGGCGGCAAATCAGCAAAAGAGGGCGCTACGAGATTTAAGTCACGTAGCGCCCTTTCTTACTGCCGCCTGCGCCTGCTTTTTCTACCTCGGAAAGCGATCGCGGTATTCACCACTGACGATGAACGCCTTGACCATTTCCGCCTGTTCGAAGTTGCCGTTGAACTCGTTTAGCTTCTGCAGCCAGAACGCGAAACCGCCGGCATCCGGATCACGCCTGAGGTAACCCATGTATTCCATCATCACAAACGTTTCGTTGAACTTCGCCTGCACGAAACGTCCGTTTTCAGCAATACTCCGGAGCGCCTCAGCCCGCGTCATTTGGCCCGATCCCAGACCACTTACCAAGGCATCGCGTTCAGCCGCAGTGAACGAAACGCCGGTGTGACCTATCAACGTATCGACGAACAGGCTGTCGGCCATGCCGTCATACATCTGATGGAACGCCTCCCGGTTAACGAAGCTGTTTACAAACGCTTCTGTGTTCGACTGCAGTAGCGCCTCCCAGCCGTCGGCTCCCACTCGAACCCCGTTGCCAACCGTGCGCGTGTCTGGCATGAACGAGGAGTATTGCGGCGCCACTCCATAGCTCGCCCGGTAGAGTCCAGCAACCAAACCGCCCGTCTTCTGGAACTCTATCGACAGGAAGTAGGCAGCTGAGACATTCTCGCGTTTACGCCCGATGCATACCGCGTCGCCGCCACACGAAAGTATTTGATCACTCCAGAAGTTGAAGCCGGGTTCATCCGGTTCACGTCCGAGGAAATCAAGGTAGTGCTGCCGCACGAAGTACTCCGGTGTATCCAGCGGATTGACTAACCCGCTCGTCGCCTGAATCGCTCCGAATGCAGCATCAGTGCTCTCGCCCAACTGTGTGAACGATCGCGTTGCCGGAGTGAACGTGTAGTTAGCGCGCGCTGGCGTCACGGTGTAGAAGCCATTGGTCGGAACATTCTCGAAACGGTAGAACCCGTTTGCGTCAGTTATGAACTTCCGGTTCTGCGCTCCCTCGAGTCTCACCACTGTACCTTCGACTGGCAGGCCATGGTCGTCAACGATACGACCGGTGACCGTTCCTCCTGAAGCTGTCGGTGCAAGGGTGCTGAAGGTCCATTGCGTCGGTAGATCTGTGCCCGCAACTCCGGGGGCTTCTATCCAGTTGGCAGCGCCATCTCTGGTCGGCACGCCTGGCGGTGGCGGTGCTGCCACCCAATGACTGTCGGCTGTTCTGAGTCGCCTCAGACCGAGGCTCGTTTCCGGAGTATTCCCGTTCAACTCGCTGTCGAGATAGTGGAGCCGCACCGTAGCCGTGGAGGTGTTAGTGCCGGTCTGGCTGATGGTGTAGTTGCGTTGTACCGCAGCCGCATAAGTTGCCGGCGCTGCCTTCGCCAATACTACCGTCAGGGCCGTTGGCTTCGTACCCGCGGCTCCGAAAGTGATCTGATTGTTTGGATTGCCAAAAGTTATTGTCGTCGTGCCAAAAGCAGCCGTGCGATTGATCGTACCAACCACGTCACCGCCGCCTGTGGAGGCGGTTGTGTTCGGCTGCGACAACACAAACGCACCGGTAGCGAGGTCGCTGCTGGTCAGTGCCAGCGCACCGTTGACCGTTGTGTTTCCTTGCAGTGTCACACCGACCACGTTTGCGCCGATGCTGTTGTTGATGGTCAGGTTGTTGTAAGCGATACCCGCTGCTTGTTGCGCCGCAGTACCGTTGAAGATCACCGTGCTGCCAGTGGTCGTGAACGTGGCGCCGCCAGGAACGACGAGGGCCGGGCCCGAGCCGTTGAGCGACAGCGTGCGGTTGGTGATATTCATCGAGCCGCCCGCGTTAACTCCCACCGCACCTGCCTGCAGGTTGTTGTTCAGCGTTACGGTTCCACCGCTCAGCACTGTCGCCACGTTAGTCGACGACAAGCTGCCGGTGCCGCCGGCGTTATTGATGACGTGCGTGCCGGTGCCGAGATTCAGGTTGCCGCCGCTGATGATGCCATCGAGTGTCAGGTCGCCGCCCGGTGAACCACCAATCGTCAACACGCGCGGATTGGTAATCGTTAGGGTACGACCATTGGAGATGTTCAAGCTGAAGATAGTGATGTCGGTCGCGCTTAAGGTTGGTTGGTTGCCAACGTTGGGAATAATCACGTCGTTCACTGCTGGATTGCTTACGCCTGGAGCGTACTGCGTGCCGCCTGCCGGTGGCGTCCAGTTGGTCGCCGTATTCCAGTCGGTGTTGGTCGCACCGTTCCACGTCATCAGCGTGTCGACCAATGTGACTGTCGCCTGCGGTCCACCGGCCGGTTCAGGATCGTCAGTCAGCACACTGATCCCGCCGTTAGCAGTGACAGTTCCTTGCGTACTCACCTGTCGCGCCAGCGGCGGCGTGTTCACTGTCGCTGAATACTTAATTGTGATCGACTTGCCGCCGGCCGGGAAAGCAGCAATCGTATTGAGCGTAACGTTCTCGCCGCTGGTTGGCGCGCTAGGTTCTTGCGAGAAAGCCTTGAACTTATTGCGGACAGCGTGATGAGATTGGGGTTTTTCGGAACGGTAGCTCCGAGCCACCTCTTCCACTGTCGACTTCGACACAATTGAATCCCTGCCATCTTGAATCGCAACAGGCTTGACGCGCATGACACCAGTGTCCTGTGGTGCCATAGACAAAAAGTGCAGCTTGGTAGCGTTGTTTGGATTTGCGCCTTTTGCCTCGCCCTGGCGCGGCAATCTCCGCTCACCCTTGACCAGGTACCCGTACATTAAATCGTTGCGTTCCAGTAAGGCATATGTGTCCGGCAATCCGATACGATGGCCAAGCTCGTGCATTACGGCGGTCAGCAAATCCAAGTGCCCCGCTGGCGCCCCGAATCGGTCCGTAAAACTCAGTGTCGGCGAAACGATGTCGGAAAACTCCTCATCATAAAACGGCGTGGCATCCACAAACCAACCATTGCCGGCAGCGTCGCTATCAACATGAATCACGTTGCCGTTTGCTTCACCCAGATATGCGCCTGAAAGATCCGTCACTACGAACTTGACGCCCTGCAGCTCCACTAGTTGTCGTGGCGTTACTCCCGTGCTTAACCATCTCTCGATGGCTGAGGCAACAACTTTGTCGAGTTGCTGTTGGCTGAGTGATGTCGTGATGGATGAAAGCGCTCCCAATAACGGGCGTTCAGTATTGCTTGCATCACAGAAAGAAAAGCGCTTGCACGACGAAGGAGAAACTATTAGAAGGGACGATAAATCTATCGACGCGGGCACTCCGCCCGCCGCGAATAGCAGTGGAGCTGGCGGTTCCGGGACTGAAACGATGGTCCCAAATCCGGTATTGTTGTGGTCCGCTGCAACTGTAGCTGCGCCGCCGCCGATGTGAGTATTGAGTGACGCAAGGTAGTTCTGAACTGCTGTGTCGTCGGTCGCGCTGCCGCCATACCCCTCGATCTTATCGGTCTCGTTGAAACGCTGCCGCACACGGATGTCAGTCACACCGCCCAGCGGATCGGCGCTCACCATATTGCTATGAACGTCGAAATTGAGCGTGCCGTTGTCAGGCGTCCCGGGAGCACCCGCCTGGCTGGACGTGGCTCCGCCGTTGATCCGAATCGCTTGCAAGGCGGCGTTAGTCGTGGTGCTGACCGTGTTGTTTGTAATGGTCGCGTTTACCGTGGCGTTGCCGTCGCCGTCCTGAACCACAATGCCGAAATTGGAAACGTGCGTGATATTGTTGCCGTCGATCTTGATCGTGGCTGGAGTATTCCCAGGGCTGGTGTTGTCGGTCCCCGTGATGTTCACGTTGATGCCAGGCCCCGTCCCGGAGTCGCTGTTATTGATCGTGTTGTTGTCGATGTTCCCGGTGAACGCTCCGCGTTCCACCGCAGTCACGTCGGCGCCCCGAAAGATGTTGATGGGCGAGCCGGCGCCGCCCGCCGCGAAGATCGCGACGTAGTTCGCCGTGGTGAAGGTGGCGTTCAAGACATTGAAATTCAGCGCGCCGCCGCCGTTGAGATCGATGTCGACCGCAATGCCATTGTCCGTGAAGGTCCCGCCGCTTCCCGCGGAGCCGGCTGTTCCTATGTCGATGTCCATGTTGCCGGCTCCCTGTTGAATAAGCTGAATGCCTCGGGAGCGGTTATTGATGAAGCTGGATGTAGTAATCGTTCCGGTCGCGGCGGCAGTGCCATCTGTCTCAAGCCGGAAGCCGGCGTTGCCAGGGCTCACGGTCGAAGTGTCTCTGAAAGTGGTTCCGGAAATGGTAAGGGTAAGGCTGCCTGTGTGATTGAAGATCTCAAAGACACTTTCGAACCCGTCTTCGATACTACTGTTGCTGATGCTTACATTGCCGGTCACGCCGTTGGTCGAGAGGTCGTCAGTGCCGAATTTAACCGAGTCCTCGTTGGCCGCATCGGTAGTCCCGTTCTTGGCCGCACCGGTTGCGTTGATAACGCTATTGGCTAGCGTGAAGCCGCTCACACTGGTTCCTCGGATGCCGAAGTTCTGAAAGTCATGCAGGAACATTCGCGTGAACGAAGGGTTTGTAGTGTTGTTCAGAAAGATGCCACTGCCCTGCGTTGTACTGCCGTCGGCGCCGGTCTTGTTGGAGATCGTACCGCCGTCACAGCCACTCGTATTTGCGTTCGTGCAGGTACCGCCATTGCCCGTGACAGTTAATCCGCCGGTAGCACCCGTCGTGTCCAGAATGATGCCGTTGGCCGAGCCGCTTCCATTGGACGTTATGCTGCGGAAGGTCAACCCAAAGGCGGAGCTAATCGTCGTGTTGGCAACGTTGAGCGCGGTTCCGGTGGTAGTCGTCAGCGTGTTGACGATGGTCGTGTTGTTCTGAGTTGCACTGACTGTGCCCCCGCCAGTAGCCGTGAACGCGGGGTTGGCGCCGGTGCTGAGATTGATGCCGCCCGAGAAGCTGATGACTGATCCAGTGTTGCCAGTCAGAACGATACCCAGGTTCGAGCCGCTTACCGCGCCGCTGAGCGATACACTCCCGGCGTTCTTGTTGACCACGCTGACCGAGCGCGCCGTCGTGTTTCCGATGGTGCCCGTGTAGCTAATGATAGCGTTGCCCGCACCGCTCACGTCAAAGGCATTGCCACTTGCGCCACTGAGTGCACCACTGCCCAAACCAATTGTTCCATTCAACCCGACGAGATTGACGTTCTTCGCGCCGCCACTCGATGTCAACGAGGTGAGACTGATGGTTGCCGTCGGGGTTCCGACACCCGTAAGGTCCAGGCCGCCGCCGTTTGTGCTAATTGCCATCGTATTGATTGCAACCGTGCCTACGTTGCTTCCCGCGATAGCCGTACCGCCAGTGCAGTTACCAATATTGAAACCTGAAAGGGTGTTATTGCCTGGCGCACCTGCCAGCGTCACGCAGTTACCGCCATTGGTTGTCGTTGGCGTAGGTGCAGCTGCAGAGAACAGCGTAGTGCTACCGAGTACCGGAATATTGATGACCAGAGCGACGCCCTGACCAAGCAGTTGCTGGCCGGCATCGATAGTAAAGAGACCGCTCAGTGAGCTCGCATTCGAGAAGATGTAAAAGATGTCGCTGGACTTGTCGGCGTTAGTGGACATCGTTGCCGGATTGCCCGAAGGAGTCCCGCTGCGTCCATCACCCGCTGCGCCGGCCTGTAAATAGAAAACGCGACCCGTCAGAGTGATCGTCACCGTGCCGATGGAAGTCAGACTCGGATCCGCGCTGTTGGTAATGGTGTAAGTAAAACTGTCGTTGACTGCAGCACCGTCCACGGCATTTGGCCGGTTCAGTGGCGGCGTGTAGGTGAACGCTCCACTGGGTGAAGCCAGGGTCACGGTGCCGCCAAGAGCCGTAGCGCCGCCGGCGATCGCAGTCAGAGTAAAAGTATCGGTACCGCCCGGGGCGTTGACGGCAACGTCGTTCGCCGTTACCGCCGGCAACGCGCGCGCGCTGCTGTCGAGGAATGTATTGCCGACCCAGTTGTAAGTATCATTGCGAGCAATTGGTGAAGCGTGAATGGACCCAGCCACTAAGGTCGTGTTTGCATCGAGTGGGGCGCTGAAGTTGAGGTTCGTCGCATCATCAGCCGGACTGGCGGCGCCGTTGTTGGTGATCGTGGCCGTGTAGTTAATAGTTCCACCGGGCACCACCTTGGTCGCAGCGGTGACGTTATCGGTTAGAGTTGCGACGATCACTGCGGCCTGAGGTGCGAGCGGCTTTTTGCTTTGGGTGTT
>Ga0070698_100000802_pt1 | contig 34247 bp, 32 predicted proteins | sample KBSK1502metaG_FD_65477 | JGI IMG/M metagenome (GOLD analysis project Ga0070698, IMG submission 65477) | Corn, switchgrass and miscanthus rhizosphere microbial communities from Kellogg Biological Station, Michigan, USA - KBS K1-50-2 metaG | ecosystem: Host-associated > Plants > Roots >... | reverse complement strand
GGCCCGAAGGTCCAGGAGTCGTGGCCGATGAAGTAACTCTTGGCGGTCCCGTTCCAACCGAGCGAATCGGTCAGGAAGGTCGAGAACGTGCCGGCAATGTCGGGGGCGGTCAGGATGATCGTGAGATCCCGCGTCTCTGCCTGCCTGAAGTGATACCAGTCCGCTCCTTCCGTCTCACCCTTCTTCAAGGTCTCGAAGGCGAGCGCCGGGTTGAAGAACAAGAGCGAGTCGAGGATGGTGTTGGGGAACGGTCGGGCAGCATCCAGGTCGATCGGGCTCGGACTCGTGTCGTTCGGCTCGTAGATGTCGCGCTCGATCACCTTAGTCGTGTCGCCGTGCACAAACCCGAACACCCCTTGGCCGCCGGAGAACCCCAGGAAGAAGAGCGAATCCGTGGCGGCGGGGGGCGGCACCCAAAACCGGGTACGCGCCGTGCCGACCCGGAACACGGTGTCCGAAAACGGTACGTGAATCAGATCCGCGCCGGCTAATGAGGTGATGAAGATCGAGTCCACCCCGACGCCGTAAATCGTGAGCTTCTCGCCATACTTGACGATCTTGGGTCGGACGCTGTCGATTTCGAGCGGCGCCGACACCCGCAGCGTGTCCACGCCGGCGAGGGCCGCCGCGTCGAAGTTCCTCGCCGCCGCCCGAATGATCACCGTTCCCGAGTTGACGCCGACGACCTGGCCGGCCTGGTCCACCGTCGCCACCGCGGGGTCGCTACTGGACCAGACAAACGTGACGTTCGGGATCTTTTGAGAGTCGCCGGGGGCGACGATCTGCCAGGCCGTCGCCCGGGCGGTCGAATCGCTCCCGCGGAGTAGGATCTTGAGCGGCCGAATGCTCACGTGCACCGAGGAATCGTGCTCGGTGGGGTAGACGCACGTCGCGACGGTCACACCACCGATCAGCAGCGCTCCCGCCGCCAAGCCGCGCCCGTGTCGCATTCGCCGATGTCCGTCGGGGTCGGCAGTCAATCTAATAGTCCTGCGGGGCGGCACCCATGATGCGTCTCATTTAGAGCCGTCCCCGACGCTTCAAGTCGAGATACTGCGCCACCACGGCGTCGGCGGCCCGCTGAGGCGCGACGTCCAGCACCAGCACCCCCGCGCGCCGCATGTGCCCCAGCGCTTCCTCCCGCGCGCGCAGCAGCTCCTCGGCCGCCGCCTTGCGAAACGCGTCGTGCGCCGCGGCGGGCCGGAGCGTCGCGACCTGCTCGATCTCCGGGTTCTTGAGCGTGACGGCGAGCGGCAGGTGGCGCGGCCGCAGGGTGACGACGTTCGCCACCAGGGCGTCCGACGCGAAGCGGTCGATCACGTCGGTGAACAGCACGGTGAGCGCGCGCTTGCGGTTGCGGGCGGCGAGGTACCGGAACGCCCCCGGGTAGTCGGGCTCGACGAGCGTCGGCTCGATCACCGCGAGCACGTCGAGCACGCGCTTCAGCGCCGCCCGGCCGCGCTGCGGCGCGACGAAATGCTGCACCCCGTCCGCGAACGCCATCACGCCGACGTTGTCGTCGTGCTGCGTCGCCGCGTACGCCAGCTCGAGCGCCGCCCGGACCACATAGTCGAGCCGCGACAGGCCGGCGATCTCCGCCGTGAGCAGCCGGCCGGTGTCGATCACGAGCAGCACCTGCTGGCGCCGCTCCGCCTCGTACTGCCGCGTGATCACCTTGCCGCGGCGGGCCGTGGCCTTCCAGTCGATGTGCCGCAGGTCGTCGCCCGGCACCCAGTCGCGCAGCGACTCGAACAGACGGCCCTCGCCCAGCTGCCGCAGCGGCGTGATCCCCTGCTCGCGACGCCGCTGCGCCCGCGCCACCGACGCCTGGAGGCGCGCGGTGACGAGGGGGGGATACACGGTCGCGTCCCACGGCAGGTCGATCCGGTCGCGCCGCGCTCCCAGTCCGAGCGGACCGATCGAGTCCAGCGCGAACCCACCCCCGCGCCCCCGACCGCGCCGTGCCGGCCGCACGGCGACGCGGTCGCCCGCCGTACCGAGCGGCGGCACGGCGATGCGCCGCGGCGGCTGGGTGCCCCCCAACACGTCGGGCCGCAGCTCGCGCACCCGCAAGCGGGCGGTGCGCCGGGTGCCGTTGACCCAGCGGTAGAAAACGTCGGCCTCGCGGCCCACCGAAAAGGCCGGAGGGGCGTCGCGCGACACGCCCAGCCCGACGCGGCCGGGGCGGGCCGCGAGCGCCGCGTCCAGCCACACGACCGCGACGAGCGCCAAGTCGGCGACGAGCATGGCGTCGAGGCCCCAGGGGATCCAGAGCGCCGCCAGGCCGGCGAGCGCACAGACGGCCCCCACCCACAGCGCGCGCCGGGTCCAGAGCACCCCCGCCCGGGTGCCGACGAAGTACCAGGTGCCCCAGAACGCCGCAACGATCGCGAGGTACGCGAGCCACGCCAGCGGCGTCACGCGGTCGGCACCTCCGTCTTGTCGAGGATCGCCTTGAGCGCCGCGTCCGGCGTGACGCCCTCGAGCTCGAGCTCGGGCGCGAGGCTCACCCGGTGGCGCAGCACCGCGGCGGCGAGCCGTTTCACGTCGTCGGGGATGACGTAGTCGCGCCCGTCCAGCAGCGCGGCCGCACGCGCGGCCTTGAGGAGCGCCACGCCGGCCCGTGGGCTCGCGCCCAGCGTGAACGACGCGGCCTCCCTCGTGGCCCGCACGACGCCCGCGATGTAGGCCGTGATCTGCGACGCGACCCGCACGGCCTCGACCGCGGCACGCAGCCGCTCGAGGCCCGCCGCGTCGGTCACCTGGCTCACGCCGTAGGTCGCCGGCCGGTCCGCCTCGAAGCCCTGAACCGTGCGCTCGAGAACGCCCCGCTCGGCGTCCGAGTCGGGGTAGCCCACCAGGACCTTGGCCATGAAACGGTCGAGCTCGGCCTCGGGGAGCGGGTAGGTGCCTTCGAACTCGACGGGGTTCTGCGTCGCGAACACGGTGAACGTGGCGGACAGCGGGTGGCTCAAGCCGTCCACGGTGACGGTGCGCTCCTGCATCGCTTCGAGCAGCGCCGCCTGCGTCTTCGCGGGCGCCCGGTTGATCTCGTCGGCCAGCACCAGATCGGCGAAGATCGGACCCGGTCGGAAGGTGAACTCGCGCGCGCCGGTAAGCAGGGTGACCCCGGTGATGTCGGCGGGCATGAGGTCCGGCGTGAACTGGATGCGCTGAAATTTCACGTCGAGCGCGAGCGCGAGGGTCCGGACCAGCAGGGTCTTGGCGGTGCCCGGCACGCCCTCGAGCAGCACGTGGCCGCGGGCGAGCAGGCACACCAGGGCCTCGCGGGTCGCCGCCGCTTGCCCCAGGATCACGCGATCGAGCGCGTCTAGGATGCCGCGCGCGTCGTCTGCGGGCGAAGCTCCTCCCACACATCCTCCACCGCTTGGGCGGCCGCGAGCGCGCGCTCGGGACCGCCGGGTTGGTTGATCGCGCGCTGCAGCGCCCGGACGGCGTTGCGCCCGGCGGCCGTCGGCAGCCCCAGCTCCAGCGCCGCGAGCCAGGAACGCTGGCCCTCGACGGACAGCGCGCCGGCGCGACCGAGACGCCGCCGCAACCCCGACACCGTGAGCGCCACCGCCGTGTCCACACCCCCGGCTCCTTCGAGCCCGGCCGCCAGCGCTTCGAGATGCTCGAGCGGCGATCTCCGCCGCCGCTCGACGCCCGGGCGCGGCGGTCCGAACCGCACGGCCACGACCGCCAGGGCCACGAGCGCCACGCCTACGAGCTGGAGGATGGCCCACCCCACGGGATGGCCCACCAGCCAGGCCGCCGACGCCGCCAGCAGCGAGCCGCCCGACCCGAACCCCTGGTGATACTCGTCGACGACCACTCGGCGCGTGCGCCCGTCCGCAAACCAGGGTAGCACCGCGAGGCCGGCGTCGGTCTCCTTGAGCGAGCGGTTCGTCAGCAACCCGCCGTCGGCGAGCAGAATCGCTTCACCGCCCGACGCAAAGCCGAGGCGGATGGCGAGCGGACGACCGCCTCTGAGGCCGAGCAGGGTGTCCACGCGAACGGCGAGCCGGGGTGTGCATTGATCGTCATCGAGACGTTCCGCCGTCCCGGCCGCGAGCGACTCGGCCGGCGTCCGTACCAGCGCGCGACCGGCACGAGGGAGACGCCAGGCACCGCTCAGGACGGGACTCGAATCCGCCGCGGCTCCCCGCCGGAGGCGTCGGGAATGGTATCCGAAGCAGGTCTCGATCCCCGTCACGCCGGCGACGAGGACCCGTCCCCCATGCATCACATAGTCGCGCACCGCGGCGAGCTCACGTGCCGTAGGGCGGTCGATGTCGAGGAACGCGAGCTGCACCGCCCGGCGGGGCTGGGCGCTGTCGCTCGCGAGGTCGAAGTAGGGGTGTCGCCGCTGCTCGACCGTCATCCCGAGGCGCCTGAGGGTCTGTGCCAGGCCTTTGGCGCCGTGCGGTCCGGCCAGGTAGGTGGAGAGCCGGGAGTCTTCCAGATCCCGGGTGGGTGCGGTCACCACGCCGGCGACCGCGGCGAGTACCACCGCGACGATCACCCCGAGGACGACCGCCCGCTCACCGGGTCGCAGCATGGAGCCCGAGCCCGGCGGCCAGCGCGTCGAAGCGGTGCCACTCTTCGGCATCGCACGGCGTCCCCCCGAACACGTGGCGATACAAGCTCGCCACCAGCTCGGTCAGCCCCGAGCGCCCGTCGGCGTCGAGCCGTGCTTCGAGCGTGTACTCCGCGGGAGTCTTGGACGGATGGAACTGCACGATGCGACGCTCATCGAGGTCGAGCACCGCAGCGAGGAAGCGAACCCCGAGCGCCTCGGCGAACCGGCCCGCGGCGCTCAGGCGCCGCGCTTCCGCCGCATACCAGACGGCGTCGCGCAGCGGGGCGGCGGACGGCGTAGGCGGGCGGACCGGCTCGCCCGGCCGCAACGAGCGCCACAGCACCCAGCCGAGGTGCGCGAGCGAAGCAGCGAGTGCCAGGGTCAGCACGCCGAGCACGATATAGTAGCGAACCGGAAAGACGAGGCGCAGCCCCTCGAGCCAGTCCATTACGCGATGCCACTGGGTGAGCAGCCAGGACCACGTGCTGCTGGGCTCGCTCCAGCGGTACTCGCGCGCCGCGAAGACGGTGCGGAGCGCCCCGCGCAGCGAGTCCGGGTCGGCGGCCTGAGGCGTGACGCTCACGCCCTCGCGGCTGCGACCCCGAGGTGTTGGCTCAACAGCTCCAAGTCAAACGCTTCCTTGCGCACCCGCAGGTCGTAATAGAACAGGGTGAAGACGCAGCTGATGAACGGATACAGAAAGAGGGAGATCAGGCCCAGGCCGATCAGCGCCGGCACCGTCAGCGGGGGAAAGAGGGCGGCGGCGACGCCGGCAATCACGCCGAACCCCAGCAAGAAGAGGATGAGCAGGACGGTGACCACGAAGTACAGTCCGAACGCTTTCCATTTGAACCCGCTGGTGAGCTTCCAGGAACGGCCCACGCCGTCCGACCCGCCCGGCAGCGGCTCGAGCACGGCGGCCTGCACCGCGACGCACAGGCCGCAGGCGACGACGATCCCGGGAATGATGAGGAGGAGGCACGCCAGGACGGTCAGGATGCCCGAGGCGAAACCGGCGCTGAAGCTGCGGCCCATCTTCGACAAGGCGAAATCGAGCGCATCGCCCATCGAGGGCTCGTGGCCGAGGTATGCCTGCGACACCACCCGGATGGAGGCGCCGGTCACGAGCAAGTACCCCACAAAGGTCAGCAGCTGCGACAGCAGGTAGAGCCCGAAATGCTGCTGTGGACCGCCTCCGAGCTGGACGAACAGACTCAGCGCCGTCGGGAGGCCCTGGCACACGATCGCGATGCCGAAGAAGACGCCGGCATGACGTCGCAGCAGCGCGAACGACGCATCCAGGATCTCGCCCAACGCCATCGGCCGGAGCTGCGTGGTAGCCATGGGTCCTCCTTCGTGATTAAGATGACTCCCGAATGCCCGCCCCGCGAGCCCCGACGGTCCCGCAGTTCACGCGGCGCCTCGCGATCGAGACGCCGGAACACCTCGTGCTCGAGCTCGAGCTCGCAGGCGTGGGATCGCGCATCGCCGCTGCCGCATGCGACGCCGTACTCCTCGCGGTGCTGTACGTCGGGCTCGGCCTGGCGCTGGTGGCGCTCTCGACGGGGCGCGAGTCACCCGGCCCGTGGTCGACGCTCGTCTCGGTGCTCGCGGTCCTCGCCCTCTTCCTCCTGTTCTGGTGCTATTTCCTGCTGTTCGAGGCGCTCAACCACGGCCGCACGCCGGGCAAGCGCCTCATGGGCATTCGCGTCGTGATGGATACGGGGCACCCGATCACGTTCGCGGCCGCCGCGGTCCGGAACCTGATCCGCGTCGTCGACGCGCTCCCCCCCCCGTTCGGCCTGGTGGGCCTCACCTTCGTGCTGTTCCATCCGCAGAACAAGCGGCTGGGCGACATCGTGGCCGGAACGGTGGTCGCGCGCGACCGGCCCGAGGACGTCCAGCTGGGCGGCGTCCCCGCCGATCGGGAGCCGGGGGCCGAACCGCTCGAGACCGGCCCGCCCGAGCTCAGCGACGAGGAGTTCCGCCTGCTGGACCAGTATCTCGAGCGCCTGGAGGGACTGGACGGCGCGCTGCGCCGTCGCTTTACCGCCGAGCTGGCGGCCCGGTTCGCCCCGCGCTTTCCCCGGCGGGATGCCGATCCGGAGGCGTTCCTGGTACGGCTCCACACGGCGGAGTTCGAGAAACGGAGCGGCCGCCTGGCCACGCGGCGGACCGACGGTGCCGGACGAACGACCGTCGCGGCCGAGCGCTTCGTGACGCGGAAGCGAGATTCCTGGGAGGCGTTCCGCACCCTCGCGGCTCGGGCGGAGCGGTTCGGCCTGAAGCAGCTGGGTGCGGCGGAGATTCCCGCTTTCGCGGCGCGCTATCGCGAAGTGGCGGCCGATCTGGCGCGCGCCCGTACGTATGGCGTGGACCCCAGGGTGCTCGAGTATCTCGAGCGCGTCGTGAGCGCCGGCCACAATGCCATCTACGGCCGGCACATCGGCCACCGTGTTCACCTGGTCCGGCTCGTTCTGCGGGAGCTGCCGGCGGCCGTGGTGGCCGCGCGCGCGTACGTGGTGACGGCCCTCCTCGTGTTCGCCGTTCCGGCCATGACGGGATACGTGCTCATCCGCGAGCGCCCCGCGATCGCGGAGCAGGTGCTCCCCGACGAGATGCTGGCGCGCGCGCGCGCGGGAGTCGAAAACCGCGCGCAGGGAATCGGCTACGCGCAGGCGCCCTCGATGTACCTGCCGTTCATCGCCTCGCGGATCATCACGAACAATGTGCAAGTGGCGTTCCTGGGCTTCGCGTTCGGGATCACCGCGGGCATCGGCACGTTGCTGCTGCTCGTGTTCAACGGGCTGTTCTTCGGCGCGGTGCTGGGGCTGTTCGCGAACTACGGACTGGCCGGGTGGCTGCTCACCTTCGTCGCCGGCCACGGAGTGCTGGAGCTCTCGGCGATCTTCATCGCCGGCGGTGCCGGGCTGCTCGTGGCCCGGGCGCTCCTCGCGCCCGGAGACCTGACCCGGCGCGATGCGCTGGTGCTCGCCGGCCGCCAGGCCGCCCGCATGGTCGGAGCCGCCGTCCTGCTGCTGGCGCTCGCGGGCACGATCGAAGGATTGCTCTCCGCGAGCGACGCCCCCGCTCCTTTCAAGCTCGCCACCAGCGCCGCCACGGCCGTCTTGCTGGTGCTCTACCTGACCAACGGCTCCCGCTCCAGGGCGGACGGATAACGCACAACGCCTCCATGGGGCGCCACCATTGGGCGGGAGCGCAGAACCTTGGCCGGTGGCGCCGACTCACCGGGTCTGCTTCACCGATTCACCGATTCACCGGTTTACCGATTCACCGGTTTACCGGTCCAGGGCCTCGAGGATGCCGCGCATCTTGCGCGACAGCGCCTCAATCTGCTTCAGGCCCGCGACCGTCTCCCCATCGTACTTGTCCGCCCCCAGGAGGAGCAGCTGCGTCTCGGCCAGGATGGCCGCGAGCGGGTTGGACAGGTCATGCCGGAGCTTTCGGATCTGGTCTAGGGGGGGGTCGGCCATTAGAGCAGGGAGCGATACAGATCGCGCAGGTGATGGTCGCGCAGGTCCCGTACCGCCTGCCACAGGTCCGGCTCCGACGTGGCGCAGAAGATCTCGGCCGTCGCCCGCTCCGCCTCGGTGTCCGCCGCCCCGAACAATACCCGACCGCGCCACACGCCGTCCTCGCTGCGGCGCACCTGGAGGCGAATGGGGATGAGTTGTCCGTCGAAGCGTATGGGGGGGAGGTCGTGGACGACTGCGTCGCCCGAGTCAGGTGCGTTGAAGCGTGCCGGCTGTGCAGGCATGCGGCGCCTAGGGCTGGTTTGTGCAAAGATAAGCGCGGGCGCCGGTTACGCAATACGAGGATGGTGGAGGACGGTGGAAGACGGGGGAGGGCGGTGAAGGTCGACGGCTACGGCGCAAACCTCCACCGCCCTCCACCGCCCTCCGCCGTCAGATTCTAAACGGCACCGGCGCGAACGTGACGACGAACAGCGCCAGCGCCACCCACGCGAAGCGGCGCCGCGACGCGGGCAGCGGCCGTTCCGCGTCGAGCACCGGCGGATGTGCCAGACGCCCCCGTGCCAAGACCAACACGAGCACGCCCCACACGTACCACCCCGACCACCAGCGTCCGAGCAGGATGATGAGGCACCAGAACACGAAGGCGATCCGCTGATGCCAGCGCGGCAGCGTTGCGTACAGGATATGCCCGCCGTCGAGCTGGGAGATCGGTAGCAGGTTCAGCATCGTGACGAGCATCCCGACCCATCCGGCGAAGGCGACGGGATGGACGCTGACGGCGACCGCGCGACCGAGCACCAACCGCTGGAGCAGCAGCGTGATCAGGGAGTCGCCCAGGGGGATCTGCGGACCGCCGGCGAAATACACGGCGAGTCCGCGGAAGCCCTCCTGGGGAGCGACCGGATGACTCAACGCCAGTCCCGCCGCCAGCACGGGCAGCGCGACCAGGAATCCGGCTATCGGCCCGGCCACGCCGACGTCGAACAACTGCCGGCGGTCCGACAGCACGGTGCGCAGCCGAATGAACGCGCCCATGGTGCCGATGAACGTGGGGAACATCGGCACGGGGATGAAATACGGAGGTGAGACGTCCAGCTGGTAGCGGCGCGCGACCACGTAGTGCCCGAGCTCGTGGCTCAGGAGAATGGCGAGCAGCGGGGCGGCAAACGGAAGCCCGCTGGCCCAGGCTTGGAGAAACCCGGGATATCCGGGGTAGCCGCTGGTGAAGAACACCAGAACACCGGTGTAAGGAATGCCGTTGGCCAGCACCGCGCCGGCGAACGTGATGGTGTAGAGCGTCGCTAGAAACAGGGCCAGGTGGAGCCCCCACCGCTCGCGTCGGCGGGCGAGCGGGCGGGTGAGCACCAGGTGGCGTCCGTCGGGCTCGTTCGACCAGTAGTAGCCGCCGGGCCACTGTCGGAGCACCTGTGCGAGCGCCGGGGTCGGGGCGGCGTGCATCGGATGTACAAGTGCGTCAACGACTTCGCGGTCCGGCAGGGACACGGTCCGCCACGCCACCAGAAAGTCGCCGAGGTTCACGCGGCGCTCTTGACTGGGACTTCGGGGTAGCCTAAAATAGTTGTTTCGCACTCCTTCGAATTTCCAGATTCCATTTTCAACATCACCGCGCTCACTCCCCCACCCCGGGGTTTCGCCCGCCGTAGCATGGAGCAACGACACACGTGGATATCGCTGAGCTGAAGAGAAAATCCGTCGCGGAGCTGCACGCGATGGCCGAAACCCTGAACATCAGCAACTACTCGGGGCTCCGCAAGCAAGACCTGATCTTCCGCATCGAGCAGTCCCTGCTCGACTCGGACACGGTGCTGCGGGGCGAAGGCGTCCTGGAAATCCTGCCGGAAGGCTACGGGTTCCTGCGCAGCCCCGACTGGAACTACCTGTACGGCCCCGACGACATCTACGTCTCGCCCAGCCAGATCAAGCGGTTCGATCTGCGCACCGGCGACACGATCATGGGGCAGGTGCGGCCTCCCAAGGAGGGGGAGCGCTATCTGGCCCTGCTGAAGGTCGAGGTGGTGAACGGGGACGAGCCAGAGAAAGCGAAGCACCGGGTCGCGTTCGAGAACCTGCGGCCCCGCTACCCCGAGGAGCGGCTCAAGCTCGAGCGCAAGGACGGCGACCTGTCGATGCGGGTGCTGGACCTGCTCAGCCCCATCGGCAAGGGGCAGCGCGCCCTCATCGTCTCGCCGCCCAAGGCCGGCAAGACCATCCTGCTGCAGAAGCTCGCGAACTCCATCATCGAGAACCACCCCGAGGTCTACCTCATCGTGCTGCTGATCGACGAGCGGCCCGAAGAGGTGACGGACATGGAGGAGAACGTCAAGGGACCGAACGTGGAAGTGATCTCGTCCACGTTCGACGAGCCGGCCGACCGTCACGTCCAGGTCGCCGACATGGTGATCGAGAAGGCCAAGCGCCTGGTCGAGCACGGTAAGGATGTGGTGATCCTGCTCGACTCGATCACGCGCATGGGCCGGGCGCACAACGTGGTGGTGCCCCACTCCGGCAAGATCCTCTCGGGCGGCGTGGACGCCAACGCGCTGCAGAAGCCCAAGCGGTTTTTCGGGGCGGCGCGCAAGATCGAAGGCGGCGGCTCGCTGACCATCGTGGGTACGGCGCTCATCGACACCGGCTCCCGCATGGACGAGGTGATCTTCGAGGAGTTCAAGGGCACGGGCAACATGGAAGTGATTCTCGACCGCCGGATCGCCGAGCGCCGCACCTTCCCCGCCATCGACGTGCAGCGCTCCGGCACCCGCAAGGAGGAGCTGCTCCTCACCAAGGAAGAGCTCAACAAGGTGTACTTGCTCCGCAACTTCCTGGCCGACATGCCTCCCGTCGAAGGCATCGAGTTCCTGCTCGAGCGCATGAAGCGGACGAAAAACAACACCGAGTTCTTCCAGACGATGCAACAGGGATGACCGGGGAGGGGGGGGAGGGGGTGCCGGGGCGGCTGCTCGGCGTGGACTGGGGAGAGCGCCGCATCGGCCTCGCCCTGTCCGACGAGACGCAGACACTCGCCCAACCCCTCACGACCCTCACCCGCCGCACCGGCAAGCGCTTCCCCATGCGCCAGCTGCTCACGCTGCTCGATCTCCACGCCGTCACGGGCGTGGTGGTCGGCCTGCCGCTCGACCAGGACGGCGCGGATGGCGACGCCGCCACCGCGGCCCGCACCCTGGCGGCCGCAATCGCACAGCACTCCGGCAAACCGGTGGCGCTGTGGGACGAGCGGCTCACGACGGCGCGCGCCCTCCAGGCGGTGCGCGCCCTGGAGGGCTCGACGCGGGGCCGGAAGGACGGCGTGGACGCGCTGGCGGCGACGGTGCTGCTGCAGCACTATCTCGACGCGAGGCGGGGATCGGCGACGTGAACCAGTGCGGAATGCGGAGTGCGGAATGCGGAATTGAAGAAGGAGGTTCGATCCTCGGAATCAGCCGTCCGATTCGACGATGGGCCGATCCATTCCGCATTCCACACTCCGCATTCCCCATTCTGGTTGTCGGCGCACTGGCGGCGTGTGGCAGATCCGATGGTCCACGGGTAACCGTGGCCATCCCGCCCGGCGCCTCCCTCGAGACCGCCGTCGACTCCCTCGCCGCCAACCGTGTCATCGACCATCCGGGCGTGTTCCGGCTGTACGCCAGGCTGCGCGGGCTCGCCGGATCGCTCAAGAGCGGCGTCTACCTGCTGCGCCAGGACGAGGCGTGGTCGGACGTGGTGGGGGCGCTGGCGCGCGGCCGCGGCGTCGAGCAACGCTTCACCGTGCGCGAGGGCCTGCGGCTCGCCGAGATCGCGGACCTCGCCCAACGGGGGCTGCGCATTCCGCGCGACTCGTTCCTGGACGCGGCGCAGGACTCCGCCCTGCTCGCGCAGCTCGGGCTCCCCGACGCGGCCGCGAGCGCCGAGGGATATCTGTTCCCGACCACGTACCTCCTGCCGCTGCGCATCGGAGCGCACGAGCTGGTGCGAGTGATGACCCACCAGTTCATCCAGCAGTGGAGCCCCGAGTGGCAGGCGCGGCTCGATTCGCTGCATTTCTCGCGGCATCAGCTCGTCACGTTGGCGTCGATCGTCGAATCGGAGGTCCGCTACGACCCCGACCGGCCGTTCATCTCCGCGGTGTACCAGAATCGGCTCAAGCGGGGCATGCGGCTAGAGGCCGACCCGACGGTGAGCTACGCCTACGGCCGGCGCCTGAAGCGCGTGTGGGACAAGAACCTCGCCGTGCGCTCCTCGTACAACACGTATCTCCACGTCGGGCTGCCGCCCGGGCCGATCTCGCAGCCGGGGCGCGCCAGCCTGGCCGCGGCGCTGTACCCCGCCGATGTGCCGTTCCTGTACTTCGTCGCGCAAACGGACGGCAAGCACATCTTCTCCGCGACGTACCCGGAGCATCTCGCCGCGATCCGGCGGGTCAAGGAAATGAAGCGCGCAGCGCGCGCGCCGCACCCGCCGGCTCACTAGCGCCCCACACCGCGCCGATCACCGCGACGCCGGCGGCGCCGGCGCGCGCGACCGCCGCGGCGTTCGCCGCGCTGATGCCGCCGATCGCGATCACCGGCGTGCCGACCGGGGCCAGGCGGGCCAGTCGGGCGAACCCCTCGGCCCCGAGCGGCGGGCCGGCGTCCGGCTTGGTTCCCGTGGCGAAGCACGGCCCGACGCTCCAGTAGTCGGCCGGCCAGCCGCGCACCCGCTCCGCCTCGGCGGGCGTGCCGACGGAGATGCCGAGCAGGAAGGCTGGAGGAGCGGGGACATGAGGCCGGACGCGGTCGAGCGGCAGGTCCTCCTGGCCAAGGTGGGCGCCGGCCGCCCCGGCGGCAAGCGCCACATCGACGCGATCGTTGACGATCACCGGTATGGCGAGGGCGCCCACCAGGGAACGCGTGAGCGCCGCGACCTCGCGCGGGGGCGCGCCTTTGAGTCGCACCTGGATCATGGTCGCCCCGCCGCGCGCGGCCTGGCGGCACTCCGCCACGGGGTCGCGCCCCTTGAGGAGCGCGGCGTCCGTGAGCACCATCAAGCGCAACTGATCGGCGAGCGCCATGACCAAAACTCTGCGTGGACTGCGCGGCGCCACCACGGCGGCGGCGAACACGCGCGAAGCGATCCTGAACGCGACGGCCGAGCTGCTGCGCGCGCTCCAGGAGGCCAACGGCTTTCGGCCCGAGGATGTCGAGAGCGCGATCTTCACCTCGTCTCCCGACCTGACCGCCGAGTACCCGGCGCGCGCCGCTCGGGCGCTGGGGTGGAGCGACGTGCCGCTGCTCGGAACCGCAGAGGTGGCAGTCCCGGACGGCCTGCCGCGCTGCATCCGCGTGCTGCTCCACTTCTACACGGCCAAGCCACAGCGTGAGCTGAAACATATGTACCTGCGCGACGCGGCCAAGCTGCGCCCGGACAGGGGCGGACCGGCGGACGGGCGGACGGGCGGACGGTGACGGCGACGACAGCGGTGCGCACGGTGATCGTGAGCGCCAAGGGCGCCGCCCGCTGGCAGGCGGGCCATCCCTGGATCTATCGCACCGACCTGTACGACGAGCCGGGCGATGCACCGGGGATCGTCGCCGTCACCGACCGCCGCGGCCGCCACCTCGGCCAGGCGCTGTACTCCCCCAAGTCGGAGATCCGGCTGCGCCTGCTCACGCGCGGCCGCGAGCCGGTTGATGCAACCTGGTGGCAGCGGAGCATCGCAAGCGCTGCCGCCCGCCGCGAAGGAGTCGCCGCCACGGCGTACCGCGTCGTCCACGCCGAGGGGGATGGGCTCCCGTCCCTCGTCGTGGACCGCTATGGCCCGTATGTCGTGGCGCAACTGCTCTCGGCCGGTCTCGAGCAGGTCCGGGATGATGTGCTGGCGGGGATCGGGGCGGCGCTCGCGCCGGTCGGGATCCTGCTGCGCAACGACTCCGCGATCCGGCGCCACGAAGGCCTGCCACTCGAGGTTGTCGCGGCCGCGGGGGTGGTGCCGGCAACCGTCGAGGTGGAGGAGCACGGGATCCGGTATCGGGCCGCCCCCCACGACGGACAGAAAACCGGGGCGTTCCTCGACCAGCGGGAGAACCGCGTGCTGGTGGGCGAGCACGGGGGCCCGGGCCGGGCGCTCGACCTGTTCACCTACCACGGCTCGTTCGCGCTGCACCTCGCGCGCCGGGCGACCGAGGTGGTGGCGATCGACTCGAGCGCGGAGGCGCTGGCCCGGGGACAAGAGAACGCGATCCTCAATGGACTCACGAACATCACCTGGCGCGAGGCCAACGCGTTCGACCTGCTGCGCGAGCTCGAGCGCCGCGACGAGCGCTTCGACACCGTGGTGCTCGATCCGCCCGCGTTCGCCAAGTCCAAGCAGAGCCTGGTCCGCGCCCTCGCCGGCTACAAGGAGATCAACCTGCGCGCCATGCGGCTGCTGGCGCCGGGCGGCGTGCTGTTCACGTGCTCCTGCTCCTACCACGTGAACCGGTCGGTCTTCCTCGAGATGGTGGCCGACGCGGCCCGGGACTCAGGGACCCGCCTCCAGCTCCTCGCCGTCACGGGCGCGGGGCGAGACCACCCGGAGCTCGTCAACGTCCCGGAGACGGGCTACTTGAAGGGTGCTCTCCTGCGAGCCGTAGACTAGCTCCCCGTTGACTAAACCGCTGTCCGTTACAACCTTGCATTCCTGTCCATGCCGGCGTCCGCGCTCGTCCGCCGAGTGTTCATCGGCCTCCTGGTCGCCAACCTGGCGGTCGTGGGGGTGAAGCTCTGGGTGGGATTCACGTCCGGGTCGCTCGCCGTGCTCGGCGGCGCCGTCGATTCCTGCGTGGACGCGCTCAACAACGTGCTCGGCCTGATCGTGATTCGCGTGGCAGCCAAGGAGCCCGATGAGGACCATCCCTATGGCCACGGCAAGTTCGAGACGCTCGGCGCGCTCGCGATCGTCGGATTCCTGTCGATCACCTGCTTCGAGCTGGTGCGGGGGGGGGTCAACCATCTCGTGAGCGGCACCCATCGCGTCGACGTGAGCGACTGGCAACTGGCGCTGCTGGTGCTCACGCTCGTCGTGAATGTGCTGATCACCTGGTACGAGCACCGCCGCGGCACCGAGCTCGGGAGTGAGCTGCTGGTGGCCGACGCGGCGCACACGCGCGCCGATGTCTTGGTCACGGCGGGCATCCTGGTGAGTGTCCTACTCATGCGCCAGGGATGGTGGTGGGCGGACTCGGCGGTCGCGATCGTCGTGGCGCTGGTGATCGTGCTGGTGGCCTACCGCATCCTGGCACGCACGGTGCCGGTGCTGGTGGACGAGCGCGCCATTCCCACACGCGACATCCAGGACGCCGCCCAAGCGGTACCGGGCGTGAAGAGCGCCTACAGCATCCGGTCACGGGGGCCCTCCGACCTGCGCTACGCCGAGGTCACGGTGTGCGTCGATCGCCACGCGGACGTCGAGTCCGCCCATGCGATCGCCGACCAGGTGGAAGAGCGGCTCAAGCGCGACTTGCGGCTGCACGAGGTCACCGTGCACGTGGAGCCATGCTGAGCCTGTCCGGGGAGCACCAGTCGCCCACGGCGCGCCGGCCGCCGCGCTCCCTCAAGCAGGAGTACCACGAGTTCCTGCTGCAGCGCATCGAGGAATACAAGAACACCCTCACCCGCGAGGAGCTGCTCGAGATCGGGGACGAAGCCGTCCGCGAGCTGGAAGAGAGTGCGGCGGGGCAGTATCTGCTCACCGAGGTGCTGCTGCTCGAGCACGTGGACCGCATCATCGCGCGCCGGCTGCGGCTCCCCGCGTTCCCGCGCTGGCGTCAGAAACACCGCGCCCTGCGGGCCGCGCAGCGAGCGCCCACGCACTGGGGCCTCGAGCCGGACGGACCGCTCGTGAGCTCGGTGCGCCGCCTCGAGCCCGGTGACGTCGGCGTGGTCATCGGCGCGGCAGCGCTCCCCGCCGCCCTGTTCATCGCGGCCCACGACGCGGAGGTGTTCCTGCTCGACCAGGACCTGGCCGCGATCGAGGGTGCCGAGAGCCGGGCCGTCACCGAACAGCTGGCCGGGCGCTTCCAGGCCCTCGTCGTCACGTTCGGCGGCTGGTTTCCGGACGTGGCGCCGAGCGTCGTGGTGATCGATCCCGCCGCCCTCGCGCCCGCGCGGGCGCGCGACCGCAACGGGCTCGTGGCGGAGCTCCAGTCGCGCACCCGTCCGGGCGGCGTACACGTGGTCCTGCCCAGCCCCACGGCCAGCGAGGTCATTCCGCTCGCCGCGGAAGCGCTGCAGGCGCAATACGGAGGCTGGGAGATCGTGCGGCGCCGTCGTACCAAGGCGGGCGCCGGCTTCACGGCGACCAAGCCCGAGCGTCAACTGGACACGGCCTTACACGTGTCGGAGTGACCACTCCTCTTCCCCACCCCGCACGTTACACGTTGCAGGACGCCAAGTTACACGAAACGACCCGCGGCAAGCCCTTTGCCTCGTGGAACGGTCATGACAAGCTTGCCTCTCGTCCTCGACGACGAGCCGATCGGCATCATCCTGCAGGCGGGGCGCCGGATACTTCGCCCGGCGAAGATCTGGGCCTACTGCTGGTTCACGGACGAAGGTGAAGCGGGCGACCACACGCACCGCCACCTCCCCGAACACCTCGACTGAGCATCCCCGGGCTGGCCTCCTCGCCGGCCCGTGCTGTTTCAGGCCCCGACGGCTGGTAGCCGGCCGCTAGGGCGGGTAACCTTAGCCCCAATGGCCACGCTCACCGTCAACGGTCACCGGGTCACGGCCGACGCGGAGCAGACGATCCTCGACGCCGCCCGCGCCGCGGGGATCGTCGACATCCCTACCCTGTGCTGGTATCCCAAGCTGCCGATTGTCGGCAACTGCCGGATCTGCCTCGTCTCGGTCGAGGGCCAGGCGAAGCTGCTGCCGGCCTGTGCGACCAAGGTGGCGGACGGGATGGTGGTGCACACCGAATCCCATGCTGCCGTCGAGAACCGCAAGGGGGTGCTCCGCCTCTTGCTCGAGCGTTATCCCGGAGATCACCTGCTAAACGGCGGCCGCGCCGCGCCCCGCAACGAGTTCGAGCGCTACGTGGTGCGCTACGGCGTCGCGCCCACCGCGCTCGGGGCGCGGGACTTGGCGCTGCGCCATGGCGACGAGCGCCCCGGCGACCCGATGATCCGGCACGACATGAGCACCTGCATCCTCTGCACACGCTGCGTCCGCGCGTGCGAGGACATCCAGGTGGTCGGCGTGCTGGACGTGGCGCAGCGGGGCGAGCACGCGGAAATCATCGTGGGCGCGGACGGCGATCCCGACAAGGCGGGATGTACCTGGTGCGGTGAGTGCGTCCGGGTGTGCCCGACCGGCGCCATTTTCGAGGTGATGCCACAGGAGCGGTTCGCCCCGGAGCAAATCCGCCGGCCGGAGCGCACCGTCCGCTCGGTGTGCCCCTACTGCGGCGTCGGGTGTCAGGTGGACCTGCACGTCGCGGGCGACAAGATCATGCGCGTCACCTCACCCGACATCGAGCTCGACACCCCGAACCAGGGCTCGACGTGCGTGAAGGGCCGGTTCGGCTACGATTTCCCCCAACATCACGACCGACTCACGAGGCCGCTGATCCGGCGGGGCTGGCACAAGGAGAGCGGCCACTGGGTGTGGCGCGGACCGACGGGCGTGGAGCGTCGCGGCGGTCCGTGGCAAACGATCGAGGGGGAGGGCCGGAACGCGAAGCCGGCAGGACCGCCGCGCGCGGTTGGCAAGGCCGTGCGCGATCTGCCGCTGCTCGAGCGGCTCGACCTGGACACTCGCGACCGCGTGGCGACGCCGCCTGCCTGGTACGAGCCCTTCCGCGAGGCCACCTGGGACGAGGCGATGGAGCTCACAGCCCAGGAGCTGATGCGCATCAAGCGCCAGCGCGGCGGCGACGCCCTCGCGTGCTTCTCGTCGGCCAAATGCTCGAACGAGGAGAACTACCTCCTCATGCGGCTGTTCCGTGCCGCGCTCGGGACCAACAACATCGATCACTGCACCCGCCTTTGCCACTCGACCTCGGTGGCGGCGATGCAACGGGCCCTGAACACCTCCGCGGCTTCGGGCTCGATGCGCGAGGTGGAGCACGCGGCGGACGTCATCTTCATCGCGGGGGCGAACACCACGGAGTCGCACCCCGTCTTCGGGGCGGCGATCAAGCGCGCCCACGAGCGGGGCGCGACGCTCATCGTGGCCGATCCACGCAAGACCGAGCTCGCCGCGCGGGCCGACGTTCACCTCCAGATGCAGCCCGGCACCGACGTGGCGCTGTTCAACGCAATGCTCAACCACGTGATCGCGAGCGGGCTCGACGCCAAGGAGTTCATCGCCAGGCGGACGCACGGGTTCGATAAAGTGCGCGAGGCGGTGCGGGCCATGACGCCCGACGTGGCGGCGAAGATCACCGGCGTGCCGGCCGACCGCATCCGCGAGGCAGCCGAGATCTACGCGCGCGGGCCCAACACCAGCACCCTGTGGGCGATGGGCCTCACCCAGCACGCCAACGGCACCGACCTCGTCACCTCGCTCCTCAACCTGATGCTCGGCTGCGGCATGATCGGTCGCTGGGGCGCGGCGATGATGCCCGTGCGCGGCCAGAACAACGTGCAGGGCGCTTCGGACGTCGGGGCGATCCCCTTCGTGTACACCGATTACCGCTCCGTGAAGGACCGCAGCATCAGGGCGGAATACGCCAAGGCGTGGGGCGTGCCCGAGGAGTCCCTCTCGCTCAGGGAGGGGCTCATGGTCACGGAGATCGTGAAAGAGGAGAGCGGGGTTCGCGGGATGTACATCATGGGTGAGAACCCCATCATCTCCGATCCCGACATCGCGCACGCCGAGCACTGGTTCCGCGAGCTCGAATTCCTGGTCGTGCACGACCTGTTCCTCACGGAGACCGCGCGCTACGCCGACGTGGTACTCCCCGGCTCGAGCTTCGCGGAGAAAACCGGCACCTTCGTGAACACGGAGCGACGGATCCAGCTGGCGCACCGGGCGGTGGACCCTCCAGGCGACGCGCGCCGCGATCTCGACATCCTGATCGAGCTGTCCAACCGCCTGGGCTTGGCGACCACGTTCCCGACGGCGGAAGCCGTCATGGGCGAGATCGTCACGGTGACGCCGTCCTGGAGAGGCGTGACGTACCCGCGGCTCGAGGGAGCGGGTCTGCAGTACCCGGTGCCGACGCCCGGGCACGCGGGCACCGCGTTCCTGTTCGACGAGCGCTTCCCGACCGCCGACGGCAAGGGCACGCTCGTGCCCGTCGAGTACGCCCCTCCCGTCGAGCTGCCCGACGAAGAGTACCCGTTCGTCATGAATACCGGCCGGCAGCTGTACCACTGGCACACCGGCACGATGACCCGGCGCGCCTCGGGGCTCGATCAGCGCGAGCCGACGCCCGTCGTCGAGATTCACCCGGACGATGCCGCGCAGCTGGGCCTGGAGGACGGTGATCTGGTGCGGCTCACGTCGCGCCGCAATGCGATGGTGAGCTCGTGCCGCATTTCGGAGCGCGTCGCGCGGGGGCAGGTGTTCGTCCCCTTCCACTTCCGCGAAGCGGCGGCGAACCTCCTCACCAACCCCGTGCTCGATCCCTACGCCAAGATGGCCGAGCTCAAGTGCTGCGCCGTGCGGCTCGAGCCGGCCCACGTCGCCGTCGCAGACTAACCGTCCCCTTGGATCTCGGTCTCGCCGGGCGCGTGGCGTTGGTGTGCGGCAGCACCCAGGGTCTGGGTCGCGCCGTCGCGAAGACCTTGGCGCACGAGGGGGCCCGGGTAGCGGTCAACGGACGCAACGACGACACGGTCGCGCGCGCGGCCGAGCAGCTCACGGCGGAGACGGGCCGGCGCGTCACACCGTTCGCGGCGGATGTCGGCGTCCCGGCTCAGGCCGAATCCCTGGTGGAACGGGTGCACCATGACTTGGGCCGGCTCGACGTGCTGTTCTGCAACGCGGGCGGCCCGCCCGCCGCCCCGTTCAGCCACCAGAGCGCCGAGGCGTTCGACCGTGCCGTCGAGCTCAACCTGCTCTCCGTGGTCCACCTCTGCCGCGCGGCGGTGCCGCTGATGCGCAAGCTGCAGTGGGGGCGGATCGTGTGCCTGGCCTCGGTCGCCGCCAAGCAGCCGCTGCCCGGCCTGATCCTGTCGACCACGGCCCGCGCCGGCGTGCTGGGGTTCGCGAAGGCGTTGGCGGACGAGGTGGCTACCGACGGCATCACGGTCAATGTCGTAAACCCCGGTTTCATCGCGACGGAGCGCATCACCGAGCTGACGGAGACGCGCGCCCGGCGGGAGCAGCGAGCGTCCCAGGACGTAATGCGAGAGATAGTTGCCGGCATTCCCATGGCGCGGATGGGCCGCACCGAGGAGCTGGCGGCGGCGGTCGCGTTCCTCGTGTCGGAACGCGCCAGTTATATTACCGGCGCCGCGCTGCAGGTGGACGGGGGATTCACGCGATCCATTTTTTGAACCTTTCCCCTTTCCCGTTTCCCCTTTCCCGGCCCTGATGCAAGCCATCGTCAAAGAGAAACGCGCCCCTGGCCTCAAGGTCACGACGGTGCCCAAGCCGTCTCCCGGCCCGGCCGACGTGCTGATCGCCGTGCGCCACGCCGGGGTGTGCGGCACCGATCTGCACATCGCCGACTGGAATGCGTGGGCGGAAGGCCGCCTGCGACCACCCCTAGTGGTGGGACACGAGTTCGCCGGGGAGATCGTCGCGGTGGGCGGGGGGGTGGCAGGGCTCCGGACCGGCCAGCTCGTCACCGCCGAGGGGCACATCGTGTGCGGACACTGTCTCCAGTGCCGCACCGGCAACGGCCACATCTGCAAGAACACCCGCATCATCGGCGTGGATCGCGACGGCGCCTTCGCCGAGTACATCGCCATGCCCGCCACCAACGTGCTGCCGCTCGACGGCATTCCCACCACCGTGGGCGCCGTGATGGACCCGATGGGCAACGCGTTTCACACGGTGCTGACCGCGGACATCCCCGGCAGCACCGTGTTCGTCGTGGGCTGCGGTCCCATCGGCTGCTTCGCCGTGGGCATCGCCCGGGCGGCGGGGGCGGCCAAAGTGATCGCCTCCGATGTGAATGCCAAGCGGCTGGCGCTGGCGAAGCAGATGGGCGCCCACGTGACGATCGACGCCACGCGGGACGACGTGGTGCGCGCCGTGCTGGCCGAGACCGGGGGCGAGGGCGCCGACGTGGTGTGCGAGATGTCGGGCGTGCCGTCGGCCCTGCACCAGGCCTTCGCGGCGGTGCGCCTGGGTGGACGGGTCCAGCTGCTGGGCATCCCCGACGGGCAGGTCCCGGTCGACTTCGCCAATGAGATCATCTTCAAGGGGATCACGGTGTACGGCGTGATCGGCCGCAAGATGTACGAGACGTGGAACCAGATGCGTCGCTATCTCTCGGCGGGGCTGGTCGACCCCCGGCCCGTGATCACGCACCAGTTTCCACTCGCCAAAATCGACGAGGCCCTGGCCGCCATCCGCTCAGGCGACGCGGGCAAGATCATCTTGGAGATCGCATGAGCTTCGCCGCCCGGCTCGAGGCCGAGCTCGAGCAGTTCAAGCAGCAAGGCGTCTACAAGCGCCTCAACCACCTCGAAGGACCGCAAGGCGCCCGGAGCAGGATGGAAGGGCGCGGTGAGGTCGTGATCCTCTCCTCCAACAACTACCTCGGCTTGTGCAACGAGCCGGAGGTCGTCGCCGCGGGCAGGCGCGCCCTCGACCAGTTCGGGGCCGGAACGGGCTCGGTGCGCTTCATCTGCGGCACGTTCACCATTCACCGCGAGCTGGAGCAGGCGCTCGCGCGCTTCGTCGGCTGTGAGTCGTCCCTTACCTACGTCAGCTGCTGGAACGCGAACGAGGGGCTCGTCCCCACCCTGCTCGGTGAGCAAGACATCGTCATCTCCGACCAGCTGAATCACGCGTCCATCATCGACGCGGTCCGCCTCGCCAAGACCAGCACGAAGTGCCAGACGGCGGTGTACCGGCACTCCGACATGGCGGACCTCGAGGAGAAGCTGCGGGCCGCCAAGGCCTCCCCGCTGAAGCTGATCTTCACGGACGGCGTGTTCTCGATGGAAGGCGACATCGCCAACCTACCGGACATCGTCGCCCTGGCGCGCAGGTACGGCGCCGTGGTCGCCATGGACGACTCCCATGCGACCGGCGTGCTGGGGAAACAGGGCCGCGGCACCGCCGAGCACTACGGTATGGTAGGCGACGTCGACATCATCACCTCGACGCTCGGGAAAGCACTGGGCGGCGCGGCCGGGGGATTCACTGCCGGCCCGGCACCACTCGCCGACTATCTCACCCAGCGCTCGCGGCCGCAGCTCTTCTCCAACGCCCTCCCGCCTACCGTCGCCGGGAGCGCGCTCGCCGCAGTGCGCCACCTCGAGCGGCACCCCGAGCTCGTCACCCGGCTGCACGACAACGCCCGCTATTTCCGCGAGCGGCTCATCGCCCTGGGCTTCAAGCCGCTTCCCGGGGAAACCCCCATCGTCCCGGTCATGCTCCGCGAGACGGCGAAGGCGATCCGCATGAGCGAGCTGTTGCTCGACGAGGGGGTGTTCGTCACGGGGTTCGGATACCCCGTCGTCCCCCAGGGGCACGCCCGGATTCGGTGTCAGCTCTCGGCCGCCCACACCCGAGACGACCTGGACTTCGCCCTGGCGGCATTCAAACGGGTGGGCGGCAAGCTGGGGCTGCTGTGAACGCATCGCCGTCCCGGAGTGGTTCATTTTGTAACGAGGCTTGACCAGACCCAGAAACGCCTATTTTGGGGGGCGCCCACGTCCATCCATACTCACGGGAGTCCTCCCATGCGGGCGCTCACTGTCATTGCGGTGCTCTTGGCCGGCGGGGCTCGGTGCCTCTGTGCTCAGCATGGCGGCCAGATCGAGATCGGCGGGTTCGCGAGCTACAATCGGTACGACAGCCGTTTCCAGCTCGACAACCAGTTCGGTGCGGGCGCCTGGCTCGGCTTCTTTCTGGGCGACCATTTCAGCCTCGAGGTGGACGGCGACGTAGCTCAGCCGCGCTCGACGGTGAGCGGCGTGGGGAGCACCACGACCACCTTCGCGAGCGCGAGCCTCGTCCTCAGCTCAGGGCCGCTCTACGTCCTGGGCGGCTATTCGCGTCTCCACATAGGACCGGGCGGCCGAGACGCTTCCGATCTGAACGCCCTTCATACCGGGCTCGGCGCACGGGTGTTCTTCGCCGGCGAACATGCGGCGGTGCGGTTTGAAGCCCGAGCCTATTACCGCGGCCCCGGTGGCAGCTTCAGCAGCCAGGACGAGATATTGCACATCGTTGGGACTGTGGGGATGTCGTTCTTCATCGGTCCCAAATAAGCTCCTCGATTTTCGGGATATATTCGGTATCTTGTGGCCGAGGCCCCACCCCACCTTCAAGTACTTTCAAGGTTCAGAGGCTTAAGCCGAAGAGGTATCGCGTTTTCCGGCCGAACTCCCTATTTTGGGGGTCGTTTTTTGGACGCCAACGCGCACGAGGAGTCGTCTCATGCGGGTAGCCACGGTGATGGGGGTTCTGCTGCTCGGCGGGGCCGCGACCTTGAGCGCGCAGCACGCGCACCAGTTCGAGATCGGCGGGTACGCCTCATACACCCGGTTCGACCGGGCCTTTCTGCTCGACAACACCATTGGCGGCGGCGGCAGGCTCGCCTTCTGGATCACTGACTGGCTGGGCATCGAGGGAGACGGCCTGTACCAGAAGCCCCACGCGACGGGGAGCACCGCGACGCTGCCGGTGTGGTTCGCGTCCGGTAGCCTGGTGCTGAACTTCGGCTCCGAGAGGAGCTTCTACGTTTTGGGCGGCTACTCGGCGATGGACTTCAACAGCACCGGCGTGGGGGGGTTTCGGGACGCCGGCGCGCACGGTGCCATCGGCGATCGGATCTACATCTCCGACCGGGCGGCCCTGCGGCTCGAGGCGGGCGCCCACTACGCCCCCAAGACCCAGTCGCCCACCGGAAACTGGGCTGGCCAGGTCGTCGGGTCGGCGGGGCTGTCCTTTTTCCTCGGTCCCACTCGTCGTGAGAAGATCTATCCGGAGATCCCCAAGCAACGGCGTGATTCGATCATCGCGGCCGGCGGCAAGGTCCCCCAAGCCGAACCGCGCGGCGGTCCCACGTACGAGCGGCGCAGCAGCGATTGGCAGCACAAGTGGTACTGGGGCGGCCAGGGCGGCCTCATGGTCTTTCGGACTAACTACGACAGCTATTCGTTCGAGCCGACGTTCGGGGGGCATTGGCTGATCACCGGCAGGCGCACCGCCTTGTACGCGGCCTACGAGCAGTCGTTCTTCCTCTCGCCCCGGCACGTGACGTTCATCGAGCCGAGCGGGACCGCTAGTCCGGGGAACGTCCAGTTCAACAACCTGCGGCGCATCATGGTGGGCGTGCTCGCGTTCCCGGCGCAGCTGCGAGTCGAGCCGTTCGCGGGCGGCGGGTTCGCGATCATGGAAGCGCTCAACGTCCAGGCCAGTTGCGCGACGTGCGCCGGCAGCCTCGCCCAGGAAGCCGCGCTGCAGGACGCAGCGGACAACGCGGCCACGAAGGCGTTCTTCTGGTGGATGGGCGGGATCGACATCAAGCAGGGTCGGCTTGCGCTGTTCGGTCACTACATCCTGACGTCGTCGGCGGCGAGCTTCCTGATCCAGGGGACCACCCACACGTTCCAGGGCGGCGTCCGCTACTCCTTCGGGAGCGCCAAGGAAGGGATCACGGACCGGCAGTAAGCACCCTGAGAAAGTTCTCGCCCAGGATCTTGCGCAGCGCCTCGTCCGTGTAGCCGCGCGCCTCCAGGGCGCGCACCAGCTCGGGCAAGGATGCCGCGTCCTTCAGGGGTCGCGGCAACACGCTGATCCCGTCGAAGTCGCTGCCCAGGCCCACGTGGTCGATCCCCATGACCTGCACCGCGTGGTCGATGTGGTCCACCAGCCGATCGATCGTCGGCACGTCGAGACTCTCGGCCCGCTCGCCCACGAACTTGTCGACTTCGAACGCCGACTCGCCCGGGTGGCCGCGGTAGCGGGCCCGGATGGCGTCCGTCTCGGGCTTGAGCCGCCGGCGGAGCTCCTCATACTGCTGTCGGAAGTGCTCGTCCAGGAACACGGGATAGAAGTTGATCCCAACCACGCCGCCGTTCTTGGCGATGGCCCGCAGCTGGTCGTCCGAAAGATTGCGCGGATGATGCGCGAGCGCGCGGCAGGAGGAATGTGAGGCGATCACCGGCCGCGTGCTGGTGGCGATGACGTCCCAGAACGTCTGGTCGGACACGTGCGACACGTCCACCAGCATCCCCAGCTCGTTCATGCGCCGCACCACGCGACGGCCGAGCGGGGTGAGTCCGCCGTGGCGGTCCGCGTCGGTGGACGAGCCCGCCCAATCGTTCCCGTTGTTCCACGTGAGGGTCATGTAGCGCACACCCAGCCGGTACAGCGAGTCGAGCTTCTCCAGTGAATTCTCGATCGCGTGCCCGCCTTCGACTCCCATGAGCGCGGCCACATGCCCCCGCGCCGCCGCCGCCCGCACCTGGTCCGCCGACGTCGCGAGCTCCACTTCGGGGTTGGTGTCCGCGAGGGCCCGCACCGCGCCGATCAGATCGAGCGCCCGCCGGAACGCGGTTCCGGGACCGTAGCGGGCGTCGACCCAGATGGAGAAGAACGCCGCCGTGAGCCCCCCCTGTTTCATGCGCGGCACGTCGACGTGGCCGTCCGGAAGGCGTGCCGTGATGTCGGTCTTCATGTCGAGCATGCGCTGCGGCGTGTCGATGTGACCGTCCACGACGATGGGTTGCTGGAGCACGAGCAGCAGTCCTAGCGGGAGACCCACGGCGAGCCTTCGATCAGGAACCGCAGCGGCCAGTCGACCGCCCGGGTAATGCCGATCCGGGGTGTCACGATGATGGCGTATCGCTGGCGGCTCCCCTGGCGCACGATCCGCAGCCGGCCCCGCGTGAGCGGCGCGCCGTCCTCGCGGCCGGTGACACCTAGCGCCTGGCACAGCTTGGCCGGACCGGAGCACAGCTCCCGGTCCGGAGCGTTCCGCCGCCGACGGCGCATGGTCGGGAGCCCGTCGAGCGGCTCGAGCGCCCGGATCAGGACCGCGGCCGGAATTCCTTCACGCTCCGTGACGGCATTGAGGCACCAGTGCATACCGTAGGTGAAGTACACGTACGCGGTGCCGGGTCGCTCGAACATGCTCGCATTGCGCCGCGTGCGCCGCGCCCGGTAGCCATGGCTCGCAGGGTCATCCGGGCCGAGGTACGCTTCGGTCTCGACGATCCGGCCGGCGGTCCGGCGACCACCGACGTCGCTTACGAGCACATGTCCCAAAAGCCTACGCGCGACCACAGGAGTAGGTCGCGCGTAGAACGACGCCGGCAGGGCTCTGCCGCTCACGGACCGCCGGTGAGCCCGCGCTTCACCTTGGACCAGAACGACTCGCCCCCGGCATCGTCCGGCTCTGGCGCCGGGAGCTTGGGCGAGGGCGGAGGAGGCGGCGGCGCGGGTTCGGGCAGCGACGCCCGCGGCTGCTCACTGTCGCGCGGCTGTCCCCGCTCGCTGCCGTTCCCTCCTCGACCCCGACCACCACGTCCCCGACCACCGCGGCGACCGCGACCGCCGCGCTCCCCGCGCTCCCCGCGCTCCGACCGCTCACCCGACTCGACGCGCTCGCTCCCCCCCTCGCCCCGCGCGCCGACATTGCCGCCGCGGCTGCCTCTGCCACCACGTCCCCGCCCGCCCCGCTCGGGACGGTCTTCCCCCCGAGGAGGGAACTCGGCTGGTGTGACGTCTCCCCGCCGGGGCTCGAGCTCGACCGGTTTGGGCGGTACCAGCTCGATCCGGGGCTTGAAGTTGGGGTCGACCTCGACGACGCCGATCTTGGGAAGGTCGGGTGGAGCAAGGCGCGGACCCCGCGACCCGCGGCGAAACCGCGCGCTCCGTGAAGGAATACCGCCGACCGGGGCCGCACCGGGTCGCATCGACGGCGGCGCGGACGATTCGGGCATGGGGGGATCGAGCGCTTCGTCGGCGTCTGTGACCGCCGCCGGCTCGGCGCGCGGCGGGGGGGGCGCGGTGTCGCGCACCTTGACCGTGTAGGCGCCGTCGTCCTGCTTGGCGAGATCGATCAGCTCCCGGTCGTGAGCCTGACGCAGCAGCTTCTGCACCTGCGCGGGCTCCACGGGCTCGGCGTCGCCTTTGATTTCGGCCATGGCCTCGCCGAGCTCTTCGGCGCTCACCGGGCGGGCCTCTCCCCCCAGGCGGCCCAGGGCCTGTTTGATCACGCCGAAAGCCCCGTCCAGCGAGAACGCGCCGCGGCGCTGCTCGGGCACGACCTCAGGAGCGGGCTCGTCCGGCGCTGCCGGCGCGGCCTCTTCTCGTGCCTCACGCTCACTGCGGCCCGCACCACCCCCCCGGCGGCCCCGGCCGCGGCCGCGCCCTTCAGAGCGCTCGCGTGCCCGATCGGGACTGGCGATTCCTGCCGGCTGCGCCGCGGCGCCCGGCACGCCCGGACCGAGGGCGATCTCGTACTGGCCGTTGTCGAGCTTGGTGAGGTTGATCAAGCCCTTATGGGCGGCCTCGACCACGAACTTCGAGAAGCGGGAGAATCCCACGTCCTTCTCGTTGAACCCCGGGTCGATTTCTTGCATGACCTGTTTGAGTCGGTCGGAGCGCATCACGTCGTTATGCGCGGTCATCTGTTTCACGGCCTCGACCACGAGCTCCCACGGGTCGTGGCGCTCGTGCGTGACGTCGCTCTCCTTGGTGAGCCCGGCGAGCTCGTTGTAGGAGTAGTACTCGTCGCAGTTCTGGATCAGCAGGTCGCTCGACGATTCGCGGATCCCCACGCCGATGACGTACTTCCCGTATTCCTTGAGCTTCAAGACCAGGGAGGAGAAGTCCGAATCACCCGACAGCAGGATGAACGTTCCGATCTCGGGCCGTGTGAACACCAGCTCCAGGGCGTCGACCGCGAGCCGGATGTCGGTCGCGTTCTTCTTGTTGGACCCGTATGCCGGCGCCCAGATCATGTCGATCGAGGACTCCGCGAGCGGGACGATGTATTGCGGGTAGCGGCGCCAATCGGCGTAGGCGCGCTGTACGGCCACCTTCCCCTTGATGATGTCCGACTGCAGCAGGCGCCGCAGCTCCGATTGGAGATCCGAGCGGATCCCCATCGTCACGTTGTCGAAATCGATCATCAGGGCCGCGTTGGGTGCGTGGGCGGGGGGTTCGTGGTGAACCGGTCGTGGCAAATGGGCTTGCGGCTGCGGTGTCATGTAGTTGTGTCTTGCTCCCGTTGCCCGCGCCGCGCGCGCCCCCCACGTCGGACCGTCATACGGCCGGACGCACGGGGGTGGCAGGGGCGAGGACGGTGGTCGCCGAGGAGCCCGAATCCGGGCGCCTCAGCCGAGGCGACAGGTGTGCAATGCGGAATCGTGTTATGCGTCGCCAGTGAAGGTCCTGCGCGGCGGGACGTTTCTAGGAGGGTCGTTCAAGCTCCATCTCGGCGCGCCTGCTGCGAGTCCCGGCTTTCGGCCAGGCTGGCCAGGCGCTGCCGGATTGACTTGACGCCATCCCTACCCGGCCGCGCGATTCAGTGACTTGAAAATAAACAACTTGCGTCGCAATCGCCACTCCCCGGCCCGCCAGAAAGCTATTGACAGCCGCGCGTGATTGTATCACTGTATCGCAACAATGATACATGTAGCCTGATCGTGTTCGAGCATTTGGACGCTCGCAGCCCCACGCCCCTGTACGCTCAGATAGCCAATCGCATCAGGGTTGGCATCGCGGCCGGGGAGCTGCGTCCTGCCACGCCACTGCCCTCGGTGCGGCATCTCGCGGCGCAGCTCCGCGTCAACCCCGCCACGGTCGTCCAAGCCTACCGCGACCTGGAAACCGACGGCTTCGTGGAGATGCGGCAGGGCAGCGGGACGTTCGTGCGCGAAGTCGCGCCGGACCGCCGCGCGCGCGAGCGTGCGCAACAGGCCACGGTGCTGGTGCGCGAGATGCTCGCGCGGGCCGGGCACATCGGCGTGTCGCTCCAGGAGCTGCAGGTGGCAATCGCCGAGGAGATAGGAGTCGCGACGTCATGACCAATGCCATCGAGATTCACAACCTGCGCTATCGCGCCGGGAAGGCGTTCGAGATCAGGGATCTGGAGCTGCACGTTCCTCACGGGGCTATTTACGGCTTCCTCGGTCCCAACGGCTCCGGTAAGACCACAACGATGCGGCTCATGCTGGGGCTGCTTCGGCCGCTCGCCGGCCGCATCACCGTGCTGGGCGACGAGATTCCCCGCGACGTAGCCCACATCCTGGGGCGTGTGGGATTCGTTCCCGAGCAACCGCATCTCGATCCGATCCTGACCGTTCGCGAGACGCTCGCGTTTCACGCGGCATTCTACTCGACGTGGGATTGGTCCTGGGCCGAGCGGCTGCTCCGCCAGTTCGATCTGCAAGACCGGCAACCCTTTGGACGCCTCTCCAAGGGGCAGAAGGGCAAGCTCATGACGCTGCTCGCGCTGGCGCAGCGGCCGGAGCTCCTGGTGCTCGACGAGCCGACCGACGGGCTCGACCCTGTGGTTCGCCGGGAGGTCCTCTCGGCGTTGCTCGACTACGTCTCCCAACGACAGGCGACGGTCTTCATCTCCAGTCACCTCGTCCACGAGCTGGAGCGTTTTTGCGATTGGATCGGTGTGATGGACGACGGCCGGTTGATCACCGAGGTGCCGATGGAGCGCTTCAAGAACGGCATCAAGCGGCTCCGCGTCAGCGGAGCGCCGAGGACGCCGGCCGACGGTCCCTTTGTCGTGCTCGCACGCGAGCCGACCAACGGCAGCGGCGAGACATGGCTGGTGCGCGACTGGGAGCCGCGGATGGCGTCGTACTTCGAGGGCCCAGGAGTCTCGTTGCACGAGGTGATCGACCTGGATCTCGAAGAGGGGTTCGTGGAGCTGCTGCGCACGTTCCGCGGCCCGCGCGCTTAGGAGGTCGACATGTTCCGTGTCATGCTGTACAGCCAATGGAAGTGGTCGCGCCTGATCGTCCTGCTCGGTAGCGTGGCCGGCTTCGCCCTGCCGATCATCTCGGTGCGGGGTGCCGCCCGCGCAGACTCGAGCCCGCTCCAGGCAGCCGAGCTGTTGCGCACCGTGCAATCGTGGGGGGTGCTGTACCCCGTGCTCGCGGCGACGCTGGGGTTGCTCGTCGCGATTGCGACCTGGACCCCTGATCACCGGGGGCGCCACGTATACGCGTTGGCGCTACCGGTGCCACGCTGGCGCTACGTCCTGCTCCGGTTCGGAGCCGGCGCCCTCCTCCTGGCCGCCCCGATCACTGCGGTGTTGGTCGGCGCGCTGCTGGCCACCTCGAGCGCCGCGATTCCCGCGGGCCTCCAGGGATACCCCGTAGCGTTGGGCGTCCGGTTCGCACTCGCCGTGCTCGTCGCGTTCGCGGTCTTCTTTGCGGTCTCCGCCGGCACGGCTCGGACCGCGGGGATCGTCCTGTCCCTGATCGGTGGCGTGATGCTCGTGCAGGTGATCGCGAGCGTCGCCAGGGTCGACGTCGATCTCGTGGGAAAACTTCAGCTATTGGTTCTCAATTGGCCCGGCCCGCTCGCGATCTTCACCGGCCGGTGGATGCTGATCGATGTGTAGGAAGCGCTGGGTGCTCCTGGTGCTCGGGCTCTCCTGCGCACGGGGATTGACCGGACAAGAACTCCCGCGGCTCGTGGCTCACGCCGACAGCCTGGCGCGGGAGTGGCGTCGCGCGACGGCCGTGGCGGACGCGATCGACAGCCTGGAGCGCGCACGGGTGTTCGCCGGACACGACACGATCCGCGTCGGCGCGCTCACCATCGTGACCAATCCGTCGCCCCTCCCGCTGCATGCCGCCGCAGCCCGCGCGTGGCCCTTGATCGACAGCGTGTACGGCGACGCCGCGCGACAGCTCCAGGAACGGCCCTACATCATCGTCCCCGTCAACCCCGATACCGCAATCGAGCGACCGGTGTGGCACAACGGCACCGAGATTCCCTGGGATCAAGACGTCGTGTCGCTCACGCTGCTGCTCCTCTCCACCGTGCCCATCGCACCGGCCGATACCGTTCTGCAAAGTTGGCTGGGCGGACCGGTGCGGCCCTTGATCCACGCCGACCTCGAGCGAGCGGACGTCTACGTACGACTGGTGACGGCGCCCTCCGAGGCGTCACGCCGTTGCCTGATCGGGGACATCGGCGCATGTCGCGATGCCCTCGATCTCTTCGTGCGTGGCGATCGCGTGGCGCGCTGGTATCCGAGTGCGCGAGAGCAGCGCTCTCTCCTGAAGACCTTCGTCCCGTATTACTTCGATCGCGGCGCGCAGCAGCCACTGCTGCGAGCGTGCGCCGAGGGGAGCGACTCCTCGTGTACCGAGCTGCTGCGGTCGCTCCCGCCAGGCGCCCTGCCACGGCCCCTGACGTACGATGCCCGCGCGACGCTGGTCGGCGATGCCTTGCGGCTGGGCGGTCGAGCCGCCTATCGCCGGCTGGTGGCGAGTGCCGGGTTGCCGATCGCCGATCGTCTGGCAGCCGCGGGAGGGATGGGGATCGACTCGCTGCTCGCTCGCTGGCGAGCGGAGATCCTCGCGGCGCGGCCCGTGCCCGTTTCGTTGCCTCCGCGGGGAGTCTGGATCGCCCTCGGCTGGACGATACTGTTCGCTGTCTGCGGCCTGCGGAGCTCGAGATGGCGCGTGACCTGAGGTGGTGGCTCGCCGGGGCGTCCGTCGCGTGCGCCATCGTCGCCGTAGGGTGCTTGTCGCCCAGCCGGGCAGCGCCGGCGGCCACGGCACACAGCAGCCGGCACTCGCAAGCAACTGCGGCGCGTCTGCGGGCCCGCGAGCTTGCCGAGCAATGGCGTGCCGCTGACATGGCCGTGCGCCTGGCGGTGTACCGGCGGCGACTCGAGCCCGAGTTGGCACGGCGGCGAGCGACCGATCAACCCGGCCCTGCTCTCCTCATGGAAGCACCCGACACGGTCCCTTCGTACACGAAGGCGCTGGTAGCAGAGGCACTGGACACGGTGTGGCGCCAGCTCGAGCTCGGGGTGAGCAAGGTCGCGGTCGGGGTCGTTGTGGATTTCTGGCGAATCCCCCGGACCGGCACGGACTCCAGCCCCAAGGTACCGAGCGGGTCGGTTGGCTACCTCCTGCCCGATTCGACCGATCGCGCAACCTGCATTGCCCTGATCCCGGCTTGGTACTGGACGCGCGGGCTCCCCCGCCAACTCGAAGACCGGTTGCGGCGGGGCCTCGGACCGTGCGCGTTCTTCGCCCGGTGGGGGGTACCGGGCGACCCGGTGCGAGTTTGGATGGCACGGCGACACTACGACCTGGCCAGCGTCCCGAGCTGGGGCGGTGAACGGTCGGAGCCGCCTGAAGCATCGTGGATGATGAATCGCAACACCGGCTGGTACTGGGCGGCCGTGTACGGGCACCCGATTGCAGCGATCGGTTGTCTGGCCGGCCGGGCACAGAGCTGTCGGACGGCCGTGCTCACCGGTGCCGGCGACGCTTTCGGTGACTCCCACCCCCGACTGTTTGACACCGCGGTGCGGTGGTGGCACGAAGAGCGCCTGGTACAGGGCTGGCAGTACCTCGGAGACGTGGCGCGCGAGGTCGGGTACGATCGGTTCCTGGGATTTTGGAATTCGACCGAGCCGGTCGATACAGCCCTGGCCGCTGCCCTGAAGGCACCAGTCGGGGAATGGACCGAGCGCTGGGAGCGACGTTTCCTGCCACGACTGCCGCTCGGGGCGGCTGCGCCTCTCAGCGCCGCCGTGCTCGGAATCTTGCTGACCGTAGCCGCCGTCGCCCTGGTTGCTCGCGGCGCCATGCGTCGTCAAGTCGGATGAAGCCGCGCGCGGTTCTTGGAGTCGTGCTGACGTTCACGGCGCTCGCGGCGAGCGTGGCTTGTGCTCAAGGAGATCGGTGGGAGCGACAGGTCCGCACGCAGCTCGGTCGCGCCGCCGAGTCGCTCGATCGAGGAGCGGGGCGCACCTCCGTCGCGAGTCGGATCGGGATGTTGAACGCCGCCGAGTCAGACTCGTTGATCCTGCCGCTTCACGCAAAGACGGTGTACGTCATCGTGGCGGCGTGCGACGAGGATTGTTCGAAACTGACGCTCGGGCTGTCCGATTTGAAGGGTCACGAGCTCGCCGTGGACCGCGCGACCGATCACGCGCCCGTCGTTCGCCTCACGCCCTCCGAGACGGCCTCGTACCGCGTGAAGGTCGTCATGGAGGCGTGCCAGAAGAATCCTTGCCGTTATGGCATCGCGGTCCTCACTGCCCCAGCACCTTGAAGATCACTCACGGGCCTGTTAGGCAGCACACCCCGTCCACGTTGAGAGCGCGGTCCAGACTGATGGCCTCTAGGGTGAGCCTTTGGCGATGACGGGAGTCATGCTCGCCCTCAGCCGGTCCACGGCCGTCACGACCGCCTGAGGCTGCTCCTCCTGAACGAAGTGCCCCGCCCCGACGGCGGAGTCGAGCGCGAAGAACCGCAATGTCTGCTCGAACACCCTTACCTCGGAGTCCTCCACGCCGCTATCATGCCGCGCCGTTCCGACGAGCAGGCGCACCGGGCAGAGGATCTCCGCCAGATGTGGTGCGAGCTTCTCCGGTTCGCGCGCCTTCGCCATCGCGAGATACCCCTTGAGGGTAGCGTCGAGATTCTGGGACGCGTCGGCCGTGTAACCTCGGACGACGTCATCCGTCACCCAGGTGGAATCACCGGACGAGGCGAGCAGGAGTTTGCGGATCTTGCGGCGAACGAGCTTCACGCCGCCGAAGAACTTGATCCAGGGCGCGAAGCGGAGGTTACTCTTGAGGGCCGGCGTGAAGGTGACTTCGGTGGGGCCGCTCTCGATCGAAAGCACGCCCTTCACCAGGTCGGGACGCCGGTACGCAAGCCGGAGCGCCTCGGCGCCGCCAAGCGAGTGCCCAATGACCAGCGCGTCGCGCACGTGCAACGTGTCGAGCACCGCGGCGATCCGGTCTACCTGGGCGGAGAGCGAGTAGTTCGCCTTCTCGGGACGCGCCGACGCGCCGATGCCGAGCGGCTCGATCACGATCGTGC
>Ga0070698_100000800_pt1 | contig 34251 bp, 36 predicted proteins | sample KBSK1502metaG_FD_65477 | JGI IMG/M metagenome (GOLD analysis project Ga0070698, IMG submission 65477) | Corn, switchgrass and miscanthus rhizosphere microbial communities from Kellogg Biological Station, Michigan, USA - KBS K1-50-2 metaG | ecosystem: Host-associated > Plants > Roots >... | reverse complement strand
ACGACATTGTTGCGCCCAGGCCCAGAGCTGTGGATGAACACGCTGCTGGTCTGCGACTGTATATCCACGTCGGCCCCGTCCGATCGGAGATCCAGGCTCTTGCCGCCTGACTCAAGCCGCGCTTGATTGCCAATCAGCTGTATATTCCCGTTGGTGTCCAGGCGCAAGCGCTCTGTGCCTGCACTCCGAATCGAAAGAGGTTGGCCGTTTGTCGTTCCAAGAAAATCACCTTGCGAAATGGCATTTCCATTGAGGTGCCACCCGTTGGACATGACGCGCTCCTACGAACTCGGTGTAACGATAGTAAAGGCGTAGTGATCTGGTTCAATCTTGCTCTTGGGCACTCAGCAGCGCCACAGGGGCCGCCCGCCCGCAAACCAAATTCGCGTTCAGCAGGCCAATCCATCCGGTAGGCGGACCGCCTTCCTGTACGCACCGAACGAGCCCCTCTTCAGACATTAAGCTAACGCACGCGGCCGTAAGGTACGACTGGCCCGTAGCAGCACCGCGCGCCGCCGCCTAGCGGTCATCTAAGCAAGTCGACCATAAACCTGCACGGCATCCTGGAACAACTCTCAGGGGACAACGCATACTTGCCGCACTCCTAGCCCTGGCTGTCGCCGGCTGCTCACTACCTGATCGATTGCAGTGGACAGGTGCTCAAGCCCCTGGTTTTCGCGGTCGATCACTTCGTGAACCGCCTGAGTTGTCTGCTGCTGCTGGCGGGTGAGCGACTCCGCCTCTCGTTCCTGCAGCACTGACTCGAGGTGCGCGGTATAGAAGTGGCTGAAGTCGAAGTGGCCGACATCGGTGTGGCCGACATCGACGCGGAGATCGTCGTGACCGATGTCGAAGTGGCCATCATCGTCGTGGGGGACGTCCATATGCTCGACTTCGACGTCTCGCTGAATCGGTTCACCGGGGTTCAGACCAGCAGATGCTGCTGAAACGCTGGGGCTGTCTGTCGCCTGGTTCGATGTTTCTTCATGCTTACGTTGGCGCGCCATCACAGTCCCTGCCTCTCTCCTTTAAACTCCACCATCGAGCTGCAGTTGCTAGTCGGCTCCTACCCTCAGCGGCGACAATGCGGACCTCGGTGTCGTATTGGGTTGGGTCTGCCACTGGATATGGCACGCTGGACTGGCCAGTCGCTCTCGGAGTTGTTGCACCTCAGCGTCGTGTTGAGCATGCCATTCGTTTATCTGGGCCTGTGCACGCTGCGCTCGCTCAAGTCGCTGCTCAAGCGTGTCCTCGCCTACACGCTCTCCCGCCTGTCCAGTAGGTATTTGCGACGCCAATGTCGTCAATCTTCCCAACTCGTACTCCAGCTCACGTAGACGATCGGCCTCGCCACGGCAAGGGTCGATTCCGATGTCAACGGCATAAGCTGGATGGATCTCGACGTTGTGCACATCCGCGTCATCCTCCGAGCAATCCCCTGTCGGGTGCCAGAAATCCCCATGGCAGTCCAATGCCAAAAACCCGGTGACTCGCACAAGTGTGCCAGACAAGACGGGCTTCCCCAAGATGGCGTCCACCTTCCAGCTCCCCAAGTCGGTACGCTGGCCCCAGGTGACCTGCCCATTGATAGGCTGACCATCAAGCAACACGCTGGACGTTGGGTCAGCCCAACCCGGCAGGAGAGCTTCGCCCGGATCTCCATCCTTGGCCTGATCACAATCCCCCGATCTTCCATACATTATGAGCTCGACTTCCACCTCATCCCCCGAATCCATCAGTTTATTCTGTATCTGTTGGGCAGTGTTGTCGCCACCGCCAAACACAAAGCCCGAAGTCCAAAAGTCGGGAGCCAACTTGCTCGCATCGATGCGGATCTTGAATACGAGATCACCATCGGCTGGATCCCCGAAGAGGGCGAACCACCACGGCGCACATATGAAGTTGTAGTAATCCGGGGGCACGTTCGGAGGAAAATTGACATGAGCGTCTTCTATGACCACGCCATACACTACGGCATTATCTTTGTACATCTTCAGATGGTGGGCCATCGTATTCCCGTCGTTACGTCTTGTTCGCTGGAACTGATCGCCGATATTCTCATTCATCGCCACTCCCTCCTGAGACAACTCAAACATTCGGGGCCGACATGTGCCCGAATCGTTCGAAACGAAGGCGCGTGCAGTCCGGGAACACAGGGACGCATGAACGACAGAACGAGCGCACCGATGCCAACAGCCAAGTCATCCGCGCCTTCGGATGCAGCAGAAGATGAACCCTATTTCGGAATCCATCTGCCGGATCCCTTCGCGACGCCTGGCGGTCGGCTACGCACGTGACCTGGGTTGTGACCACGCGGTTCTGCGCCCTAGTGGTACCCCGGGGGCGAAGCAAGATGGAGTTTTCCCGTCAGGACGCTACACCCTGGCACTTGCTCGTCAAAGATCGTAAAGCTACCTAAACGGCTAGTAATTACTAACTGGTGGGCCAACTCCCATCTTCGTCATCTCATCAGCCCGGGATGGGGACGGCTCCGCCCCGTCGAGCCCAGGCCGCTCAGCCAGACAGATGGCGAAGCGGAGCGAGCAGCAACACCGATGCGCCGGGCCGGACCGACCTCAATCAGGTAGAACACATCAGCGCTGATCTACCAAGCATTGAACGGCCTCAAGCGGCGGCGCCAGCCCAACGGGTCAAGGAGAAGCGGTACAGCGCTCGAATACAGCAACGCCATCGACTACGAGCGATTGCGCCAGGCTCTCACCGATCGCTGACCTGCCCCAGCGACCGCGAACGACCGCGCTGCCGAGAGTTCGCATCGAGGGGGTATACCAGGGCGGGCGAGCCGTACGGGCGGGGCACATTGGGGGCACGTAACCTCGCGATCTGCCGGGAACTAGTGAGAGCCGCTGAGATCGCAACCGCAGTGCTCCCAGGTCATCACATGGGCTGGTCGCGCATCCAGGCTTGCAGCTCGTCACGTGCGGCCTCGGCCCGGGCCAAGTCGCCGCCGAATGCACCGCCCTCCAGCAGGGGCCAGCCTGGCGCCAGTTCCTGGGCGACCCGAGCCGCGACGCTTCGGCGTTCCTCGAGGAGCCACTCACCTCTCCACGGCTGGCGCCGGAAATCGCGCCAGTCCATCGACACCAGTGATGCGAGGCACTCGAGCCTGTCGCACGCCGACTGGTAGGCAGCATCGTCAGGCTCAAGCTCTCTCAAAGCGTCCCTGCTGGCCGCCCGGATGTGATGACTCTGCGGGTATGTCCAAACGGCACCGCCGGGTGCCCTATCGTCTGCGATTACACGCCGCGATGGGTTCAAACAGCGCACCGCAGGTTGCGGTTCCGGGTTGCCGTAGACCGGCTTCCATGCAGGTTCGAGGAGCAGTTTGGCTAGGAATTTCTCATGTCCAGCCAGGATCGTGCCGACACCCATCGCCCACAGGCTCATAACCGCCAGGTAGTGCCGCATGGGCTCTGCCACGTCATTGTATGGATTTTCTGTGAATCGGTCTCTTGCGGATATCAGCCGCTGCAGCGACCGCACCCACAAAGGTTCCTGCACCGCCTCGCCATGGAAACGCCCGCTGCCAGCAGGCGGGATCCCTGATAAGGAAACGGTCGGCTCGCGCATCGCATCAATCAGAGCCCTGAAGTCAGAGGGAAGCGCGCTTGACGTACTATTCCTCTATTTCGGAATCCCACTCTTTGCTTTTTTCTTCGTCTTCCTTTTTTTGGTTAGTGTACTTAGATTCAGTCTTTTGCGTCAAGGGTTCGGACTCCTCTTTTCCGGGCTGTGAACCTGATTCGCCGGTGGGTCCAGAATAATAACTAGAATCCATTGGAGATTCTCCTAACTCGTATTAATACTGTTGGCTGCCGCGCTGGAAAAGATTTGACCTGCGCTGATCTCAATATTGCTAAAAAACGTTCTTAGCACGACAATCCGACTCTCAAACTTGACTAGCGCAGGAGCAATGTCAAGATTCAGCAGGATGTCATCAGAGACCGTCTCTCCCGACTCTATCCAGTCATGGTCCTTCAGAATCGCACACGTCTTTCGTCTTTCCCATACCGTGGCAGCTGGCGCCGGTGGCTGATCTGCTGCAAGCGCCGAGACTCGAAGACCAGTTCCTCTATGCTTAACAGCTATCTTGGATGTGCCGATGTTCTTGACCTCGATACGACCGAGCAACAAATTCTTTTCATCAGACTTCACCCACTGGGCCGACATGTTGATATCAATTCGTGGCCGAAAGATTCGACCCCTTACGAACTTGAAGTAGGCAAAGATGCCGCCAAGAACTGCCACGACGGCAGTAATAATCGGCCCAATAATGTCAATCCATGTTTGGGCCGAGGCAAGAGACACGCCTGCGTTGGCCCTTGATTGTGAGAGCGGTATCGTCACCCAGGCTGAGATACAACTCACTACATTGCCCCCCGATATCGGTCTATGCTCGGTGAATCGGCTTTTGCCACCGCTCAAACAAGGACCTGCCCGCACACACGCACAAGGCGCGACGCTACTAAGACGGCGCGGCCAGAACGACCGTGCGGAGGAGCCCATCCCGCCTCCATGACTCCACCGCGGCGCCACATCGGAGGCGACTATTTGGTACTAGCGTATAACCAAGGTAAGATCAAGATGCGCTTAGGACATAGTTCTCTAACTTCGGCGTTCCGGGCCCAGTGCAGTCACAGCCTTCCCAAGCTGATGGTCGCGGAGCAGCAACGCGAGCAGCAACGCCACCCCACGGCGTCGGACCACTACGAACCGATCCGTGCCGGAACGCCCAGGCAGAGCCGAAGATTCGGACTACCTCGGACGGCTTCGAGCACCCTGGAGCCTGTCTTTTAATCCGCGGGTTTGAGCCGTGCCACATGACGACCAGGCCACGCGAGTACAGCGACGCTATCGGCTGGGAGTAGCTGGGATAGACCCTGCCGGGCACCGATCTGCCCCAACGACCACGATCGACCAAGGCCGCGCTAGTTCGCATCGAGAGGCCCGGTATCAGCGCCATCGCACGGGGAGGAACGGCAGTGTGGCAGGTTGCTACTCGGGTACCAGGCACTTGAACGTGTAGGTCGTCCGGTTCCAGCTAGCATCCCCATGGTGGTCCCCTTCGCCGTGAACCTGGCGCACCTCGCGGTCGGCCAGTTCCCAGCCGTCAGCGCCCACCCGGTTCAGCAGCTCCAGCACGGTCTGCCCGCTACCGGAGAAGTTCTCCCCGATGCCTTGGCCGGGCCCGTGCCACAAGATCGTCCGCGTGTCCTCGGTGCCGCTGCTGTCGTGCGTGACCACTAACTGGGCGTACTGCCAGGCCGTCATAGGAACCTCCAAGCCCTTATAGCACACAGGGGTCGAATATCTATTCGTTCATCAGGACTACTGTGATCTCTCGTACGAACTTGTTATCGTCAGACGGTGACAGCTCAGCCGGTCCTCGCCCGTGTTCCTCAGGGCGAGCTGATCGACGCTGACCGGCTCGTTCCCCAGTGGCCGCAGGCGATCGTGTTGTTCACTGACCAGCGCTGGCACCCGGCAACGATCGTGGCATGGTGCCGGTACCGGCACGGCTGGGCCGCGCTCATCCACTGGCCCGACGGCCGCGAAGACTGGCGGCGGCACGACCCGCGATGCCTTCGCCGCTCCGTCGAGCACCTTGGCGGGTGGGTAAATGAGCACCCCGGGTTATTGAGGTGTCATGCCCGCCGACTCAACCGCACGCTAGGTGGGTGCTCGTTACATTCGCCCGTCCCCCGGAGGAGCGGGGCAGCAGCACTGCGGGTTGCCCGAACTCGCACTCCGGTGGTCATTCCGCCTCCCGGTGGAGCTGCAGTGCCTTGATGGCGGTGATGGCCATGTCCACCGCCTGCGGGCTCAAGCCGGCGAGGTAGTGCAGTACCTGCCAGCTCTCGGCATCGGTCAGGGCCGCGATCCGCAAGGCCACGGCTCTGGACTCGCCAGTGCTGATCAGGTGCGGCGACGGCGCCGCCCGTGCCGCCATGTCGCTGCCTGGCATTGGTCATCCCGCCTCAAGCTCGATGCCGGCGTCCTTGCCGGCGGTCAGCGGTGCGGCGGCCGGTGAGCCCATCAGCTCGCCAACGAGCTGCTCTAGGTGCGCCACCGGGCCCCGGTCCGCCAGGTCCATCGTGATCTCGCTCCTGCCGCCTTCGCTAGGTCCTATCCGTAGCTCCATGCCGCCTCTTCGATTCGTGGTTGTCTTGCTGGTGAGAAGGATCAGCCCGCTTCCATTTCCCGCTCCGCTGCGGGCCTGCGGACGTGCAGTCCGCCCTGGGCCTGCCAGCCGCGCCCGGCCAGGAAGGGGTCAGCGTGCGGAGTGTCGTCTGGCAGCGTGGCCGCGGCGGGCGCCACCTGGCGGTCCAGCTCGCGCAAGTCCGCCACTAACGCCGCGGCGGCCTCGGCATACGCACGGGCGAACGCGCGACCATCTGGCGTCGTGGCCTCGGACAGCAACCATGCGGCCTGGTCTTCGTGATGCCGCTGGATGGCGTCGGCCGGCATGCCCCGCTCGGCTTGCGTGGTGATGATGAAGCTCGCTGTGTCATGCCCGGAGCCCGCGGCGTCCTGCGCCTGCGCCGCGGCAGTCTGCGCCGTCACTGCCCGGCCTCGAGGTACCGGCCGGGACCCGCGGGCTCGCCCAGCCCGGGCTCGGGGTACAGCTGCGCCAGGCGGTCAATCTCGCGGTCAAGCTCCCTGCCCGTCAGCTCCGGGCCGGACGCCCGGGCGTCGCGCGCCAGCGGTTCCCCGATCTCGCGCAGCACCCGCGCGGCACGGTCCGAGGTGATCTGGCGCCGGTAGTCCGGCGCCGCCTCCGCCACGTCCGCCAGGCGGTCCGCCTCCCGGAACAGCGCGTCGGCCTCGGCCTGCTGCCGCGCCTCATCTCGGCGCTTGCTTCTGAACATCCCTGCCTCCTTCTGCTGGTCGCGCGGCGTCACGCCGCACTCGGGGCAGTGCCGGCTGGCGCCGCCCTGGGTCTTGATCTGCCGTTCGCGGTTCTTGGTGCCGGGCCATGTCCGGGCCAGGGTGAAGCCGATCCCCGCCGCCTTGATCACTTCCATCAGCCGGGCGCCGCGGCCGTTGCGGTGGGCCTCCAGGCGCGCGGGGAGATCCTCGGTCCATCCGGTGTAGTGCCGGGCGTGCTTGTAGGGCTCGGAGAAATGGAGCAGGTAGACGGTGCCCTGCGCGTCGCGGCGGCTCATCCTGCCGCCTCCGCGTCCTGCCCGCGCTGCCCGGCGCCGTGCGCGCGGTTCCACTCCGTGATCCCCGCCAGGCCCGGGTCGTCGGGCGTGATCCCTGCCGCGGCGAGCCGGGCGGTGGTCTGCTCGTCCAGAGTCTGGCGGTCCTGTTTCGTCATCCCCGCCTGGCGAAGCGCCTGAATAGCGCGTCCTATGTCGCGCCCGGCCTCGGCCGGGGAGAGCGCATGCTCGGGCTGGGTATCGGCGCTGGGGCCGATCTTGCGCCAGGTCACGGGGATGCCGGCGTCAAGCGCCAGCTGCGCGCAGTGGGTGGCACCGTGGGATCCGTGCGGCTCCCGGCGCGGGCACCGCGGCCTGGCGCATCTGGCGACCAGGGCCAGGCACTCTCCGCCGCTGACCTTGACCATGTCGACCATGCGGCTGTTCCGGTCGATCCCGGCGCCGTGGCTGCTGGACCACTCGCCCGGAGTGACCTCGAGCTCCTCCACCCGGCCGCCCCAGCGGCGCCAGAGCCGTGCCGCGCAGGTGTCACCGCCCCGGGCGCCGCCAGCCACGAGGATCTTGTCCGGCGCGAACTTGGGCCGCAGCGCGGCCGCCACGTCCGCCTCGGTGATGCCGTCCCGGGAGGCGGTGAACAGCAGCCGCAGTGCCGGCGTCTTGTGCGCGAGCGCCTCGGGCAGCTCCCGGTGGTCCATAGGCCGTGCGCCGAGCTGAAGCGCCCGGTACCGCTTGCCCTCGGTCAGGTCGTAGTGCGGGTGACGGGGGTGATCCTGGAACCACTCCGGGCGCATCCCGAGCCGCCGGGCGAATGCGTGGAGTTCCTCTAGCGTGTCGGCCATCAGGTGCGACCACCGGGAGTTGTGCCTGATGGGGCCTTTCCGCACTTCGGCTGGTATCAGCGCGTCGTCAACGTAGACGGCCATCAGCCTGCCTCCGCCTCGTACTCGCGGCCCGGCGGTGCGGCCTGGGCGAAGCGGGCCCGCTGCGCCTCGTGCTCGGCTTCCGCGGCGCGCCGCGGGGTGCGGCCGATCGCCCGCTCCAAGCCGCCCGCGGTGACGCCCAGCCGGGCGGCCTGGAGCGGGTGTAGTCCTGGCGGAAGAGCCCGGCGGCGTCCTCGGCCAGCTCGGCCGCCGGGCGCCTCGTCCCGGCCGTCCGGCGCCAGCCCTTAGCCGGGCGGCCGTCCGGCTTGTCCAGTTCCTCGTCATCCCAGGCCATCGGCGGCGCCCACCCCCGCGCGGCCGCGTAGTTGCGGGCCCGGGAGGCGGCGATCCGCGCGCGGTGGTTTCCTTCTGGCGGCGGCTGGTCCCATAGCCGCTCGTACAGTCCCCGCACCGCGGCGGCCTTGCGCGCCGTGACCCGCTCCTCCCGGAGCAGGGCGCCGACGTGCCCGGGTGACGTTATTAACTGGCCGGCGAGCTGCGCTTGGGACCACCCGGCGGCAACGAGCGCCTGGATGCGATGCCTCGTCCCGGCACTGCCGACCAGGACGCCAGGAGCTACCAGGTCCGGCGATGGCCGTATCGCGAGGATCGCCGCGGCGGTCTGCGGGCGGATCCGCCGGGTCGGCGGCCGCGATCCCGGGCCTCCGTACAGCAGCTTGCTCATCGTGCTCGCGGACATGCCAGCTAGCTCTGCGGCGCGCCGGCGGCCGATGCCGTGCCGGGCGAGCGCCTGCACGTGCTCTCGTGCTGGCCCGGCGTCCGCGAATGGCTGCCAGCGCCCGTAGAGGATCGCCCGCTCCCGCTGCTGGGCGTCGGCCCGGTTGGCGGCGGTGCACTCATCGCAGCGGCAGCCGAGTCCACTGCCCGGCCCGGGGCCGTGCACGTACTGTGCCCTCGTCCCGTGCTCGCGTGTGGTCATCTCAGCCCGCCTCCCTCTCGGGCTCGCGCTGGAAAGGGCGCTGCGGCTCCCACGCCTCGCGCTCGGCGGCGCGGCGGCCGGACTCGATGGTCCGGCGGGCTTCGGCCTCCCCGCCGCGCAGGCCCGACCGGTGGGCGGCCGCCACGAAGCCCTCCACGCAGGCGCCGTCCAGCTGGCCGCTCAGGGCCGCCTGCTTGGCGGCGTAGAAGAGCGGGAAGTTGCGGTCACCGGGTTCCCGGGCGGCGACCCAGTTAGTGAGTCGGCCGACATCGGCATGCCGTCCTGCGTTGCGCTGAGGCTCGCGGTGCGGGGCGTGATCGCGGTCGGCCTGGGGCTGCGGGTCGAGCAGTCTTCGGATGGCGTCCCAGCTGACGGTGCCGCATGTCGCGGGCTTGTGACTGACGACGACGTACCGGGCGCCGGCGGTCCTGCTCGGCGGCGCGACGATGTATCCGCCCTGCGAGCGGAAGTCGAGGTGCTGGCCGTGTAGTGAGCCGGACCGCTGATCAGTTCCGGCGAAGTACAGGTGCATGCCCCTGCTCGGCGTGCGCACGATGGCGCTGTGGCCGTCGACCAGGCCAGCGCGCTTCGCCTTGTTGAATGCCGGGAATCCCGACCCGTCCTCGCGGACGTCCACGTCCAGGACGTCAGGCCCGGGCGCGCCGGTAGCGATCGCCACGTTGCGGTCCGGCTCGCGGCGCCACCAGTCGCGGATTTGGCGCTCGTCAGTCGAGGCGTCGTGGAACCCGTTGCGCGTCGCGGGCTCCTTGCCGCCCGGGCGGCACGGGAACACCGGCCAGCCCGCCCGCGCGTAGGCGAGTGCCGCGCCCTGCGGGCTGCGCTCCGCCGCGGCGCTCATGGCGACCCTGCCCACTGGTCGGCGCCGGAGCGGGTGATGCCGGCGGCGAGGTGATCGCATCCGCCCGTCTCAGCCGCCAGTTGCGCCGCGGCCGCGGGAAGTAGCCGGATGTGCCAGTCGGCCTCGCTGGTAAGCAGGCGCTCGGGCGACAGGAAGATCACGGCGTGCAGCTCGGAGAGCCATGCCAGCAGGTACAGGCACAGGTCGTGCTGCTCCCAGCACGGGCCCACCTGCCGGGCCAGGTGCCCGTAGCCGGGACGGAACACCGTCACAACCCAGGCGCGCAGCCGGTCGATCGCGGCAGCGCGCTCCTCGCCGGCTAGCTGCCACCACCGCGGCGCCGGGATGGGCTCGTAGCCCTCCTCCTGCTCGCCGTCCTTTCTGCCGCTGCGGCGCTGCCCGGTGACGCGCTGCAGCGTCACCGTGAGGTCCGTTATCCGGGACTGGTCATCCGCTCGCGCGATACGCAGCCCGGTTACCTGCTCGCGGATCTCGGCGAGTTGCATGAGCACGGCTGCCAGCGCGTCGCCGGCGCCCGGATCCGGGATGCTCACCGCTTGTCCCACGGGTACGAGGTGCGAGCGCTCTGGCCGTTGCCGTTCCGGCTGCCATTGCTGTGGCCGGTGCTGTGGCCGATGCCGTTCACCGCAACGGCCGGGGCGCCCCGCCCGCTGGCCAGTTCAGCCGTGAGGACTGAATCCGCGGCCTCGATGTCCCCGGCGCCCCACGCCCCGGTGCCCGCGGCCAAGGCGGACGGCACCGGCACGTCAAGCTCGGCCAGCGATGGCTCCTGGATCAGTCGCGCGACCTCGCGGCCCCGCAGCCTGGCCCAGCGATAGCGCCAGTCGTTCCACGCCATGGGCAGGTGGGTGATCACCGGCGCTGCCGACCCGCGCAGGACAAGCGCCCGCCGTTTCGGGAGGCGCCGGATCATCGCGGGCGTCGCCACCGGGTAATACGCGGTCCTACGGCCCTCTGCGCCGCGCTCCCTGTAGGCCGCGTCACCGCAGAGCCTGGAAACCATGTCGAGCGTGTCCGGGTCCTGGATCCCCGAGACGTAGATCTGGTTCGAGGTATCCAGGACCGAGCGCGCGGCCGCCTTCCCCCAGCGGTCCTCCAGCTGGGCAAGGCCATGGCAGGCGATGATCATCATGATTCCGCGGCCGCCGGAGTCGGCCAGCAGCGACGGGACCGGGATCGGGCAGATCTGGGTCACCTCGTCGAGCTGCAGCAGCAGCGGCGGATCCAGCCGGCCGCCGCGCATCCCGCTGCCCAGCTGCGACGCCGCCCAGTGGATCTCGGTGACCATGCACGCGAACAGCGGCCCTATCGGCGACGACTCGCCGCGCTGCTCGCCGATCAGGTAGAGGCAGCCCTGCAGGCGCAGGAACTCCGGGATGTCGAACCCGTCGCCGGGGGCTGGCAGCACGCACTCGGCCAGCGCCGGGTCGTTCATGAACTTCATCGCCGACGTCAGCACCATGCGGACCGTCGCCCCGGTCTTCTCGGCCGGGCCGCGCATCTGCGCCACGACCGCTGCCCACGACGCGCGGCCGTGCGCCCGCAGAATCCGCTCCGCCTCCCGCGTGTCGCCGGACAGCACCCACTGGGCCACGGTGCGCAGGTCGAGGCCGCCCAGCGCCGCGGCGCAGAACAGCGCCGGCATCTGCGTGGCCGCCTGCTCGGACCAGAACCCGTCCGCCTCGGTGCCCTTGGTCCGGACCGCCTCGGTGAACGCGGTAGCACGGCGGGTCGCGACGGCCTCGTCCTCGCAGCCCGGAATCGGATCCCAGCGGAACGTCGTCCTTGCGAGCCAGCCGCCGATCCGCTGCGGGTTGAACACGAACACAGGGCGCCCTAGCAGGGACCGCAGCCCACTGGTCAGCATGAACAGGTCCGGCTTGGTGGTCGCGCTGACCACGGTGCCGCCGAAATGGACGATCACCCTCGCGAGCCAGCCGGACTTGCCGCTGCGCGTCCGCCCGACGATCGTGATGTTCTCCTGGATCGGCTGGTGCAGCCGGTGCCGGTACTGCGCCCGGCCGAGGTACACCGAGTGCGACGACGGGCGGATGACCCGGTGCGAGAGCGGCAGGCCCGGGCGGGTGCGCCCCGACTCGCGAAAGCTCGCGAGCCGGCCCCACTGCAGCCATAGCTCCGGCAGGCAGGCGAACCCGCGGCCCGGGTAAAGCCGCAGCCGCAGCCGCAGCCGCAGGGTGGCCACGCGGAACCACGGCAGGTGACGGCGAGGCGCGAATGCCCAGCAGATCAAGGCAAGCGCCAGCAGGATGGCGAGGAGCGCGGCGAACCTGGTCATGCTGAATCAGCCTCTGCTTCGGACTGGGCGGCGCGGACCGCCCTGAGGAGCGCGGTACGGCCTGACGCGGGATGCAGGTCGACCTCGGGAGCGAGCGCCGTGGCGATCTTCGAGACCTGATCGGCCGGGATGTCCGCCAGGGCGCCGTGCCGCTCGGCCACCAGAGCCAGGAGCTTCTCGGTCTTTGTGGCGCTCATGGTGTTGCGGGCCTGCCGGGCTATCGCTGGACGCGGTTGCCGCACCACGGCGGGAGGCGCAGATGCCTCGCCCGCCGCGGGCAGCGGCGTGGCCGCCAGGATCCAGCGGCGCAGGCCTCCGCACGTGGAGGGGAATGCCAGGAACAGACGCAGGCCGTAGAGCGCTGCCGTCCCGAGGACCGCCCACGGGGAGCGGCCGTCCTGCATGCCGAGCACATGCCGGCGCATCGTCGCGGCAACGCGGTCAGCCACCACGGCCAGGAAAACCGGCGGCATGCAGAACGCCAGGACCGAGCGCGGCGAGGTGATGTCGGCCGCCGCGTAATTCATCAAGGCGGATCCGGCCGCGCACAGCACGAGCAGCGCGCGCTCCGCCTTGGCCGCCAGCCCAGCGCGGGCCAGGCCGAGCGCCAGCAGGGAGAAGATGATCAGCCCGACGTCCAGCGCCCCGGCCTCGATCAGCGAGGCGACCGCCTGGTGCCGCTGCTGAACACGTAGCGGTACTGGGCGGCGTAGGACACGCTTAGCAGGCCGACCCCCAGGACGAACAGCAGGACGGCGGCGGTCCCGACCAGGCGGGCGCCGGGATGCCCCTGCTGTGGGTCGCGCGCCGGGCGCCGGGCGAACAGCCGCGGCCAGAAGTGCCGGGGCTTGGTGACCAGGGTCATGCGGCGCGAGTTCGCATGGCCGGCGAGCACGTGCTTGCTGACCTCATCGATCAGCTCGCGGTCAGCGGCCTGCGTGCTCATCACGCGCTCCCATCTGCTGCATCTGCCTGGCTAGCTCCGCCGAGGTCGGCAGCTCGCGGGCCAGCAGCTCGGCCACGACATGGCTCATCGGGCGCCCGGTGACCGCCGCCAGGAGGCGCAGGCGGACGCTGACGTCGCGCGGTATGTGCGTGACCAGCCGCGTGTCATGCGGGCCGAGCGCCCGCTCTCCGACCGCTGGTGTATCCGGTACTGAGGTCACAGATGCCCTCCGCTGTTTGAGTAACTGACACCAATATTGATGCTTATTGGCATCATAGTCAATCAGTATCGGCCGCCCCTGGCTTCGATCGGCACCAATCCGGCCGCTAGGCTTGAGCGCAACCGAGTTAGTGGGGGGCCGAGGTGGCAGAGGACTGGGCCGCGGTCGCCAGCGCGATCTCCGACCGCCTGGCAGAGCTGCGCACGACCCAGATGGACGTCGCCGCCAAGGCCCGGATCTCCCTGACCACCCTCCGGGAGCTGCAGCACAACACCAGCCCGCGGCAGCGGCGGCCGCAGACCTTGTCGGCCCTGTCCGAGGCGCTCGGATGGCCGGCGGACTACCTGACCAGGGTGCTCCACGGCGAGAACGCCCGGCCTCACCCTGACGAGGAGCACGACCCGGTACTCAAGTCGCTGACCTCGGTCGAGCGTGAGCTCGGCGAGCTCCGGGACCGAGTTGACCGGATCGAGCGGCAGCTAGCTGGCGAAGGTGGATAGCCCGGAGCTGCGCGATCTGCTCGAGCAGGTCGTCTATGCCATGACGCATGCTGGCCAGTCGCGCGGCGGTCTCCGGCGTGATACTCGATCGCTCTATCTGGCTCTGCACGTCGACTCCGGTTCGCCCTGGGAGGCCGCATTCCCGATGAAACCCGGCGGCGCGAAGCGCACTCGCCGCGCATCCGGCGCTACCCTGTCGTTCATGCATTCAGGCTCGCCGCGAAGGATTCTGAGAGCCATGCACCAGTTCGGCAGCCGCAGTGCAACAGAAGTGCAAATCCCGTGGCCGCCAGGGACGTGAGCGGTGGACGTTGTCGCTTCGTGGACCGGCAGCCGTGCCGATGCGCTACGACGTGCACTGCGTATGACCAACGAGAGTTTTGCTGAGCATCTTGGCGTCGCCGTCCGGACCGTCGCCTACTGGCGGGAGCGGGCCGAGGTCATCCCGCGGCCTGCAATACAGGAGATCCTCGATGCTGCCCTGGCCCGGGCATCTGCCTCCGCGCGTACCCAGTTCGGGCTGATCCTGGCAGAGCACAGCGACGGCCTGGCCAGCTCCGGGCCGGAGCTTTCACTCATCGTGCCCGCCGACGTCGCCAGTCTGACGGCTTGGATCACCTCGACCAATACCAGCGACGCGGCTATCGAGCACTTGGAGCGGGCCGCGAGCACCCTCGGCGAAATGCACACCCAGAATCCCGCCCGCGAGGTCCTGGCCGACGTGCTGCAACTGCATGGCAAGGCCCAGCTGCTGCTGCAAGGCGGCAGGCAGCGCCTGCGGCAGACGCGCGAGCTCATCCGTCTGGACGGGAATCTTCTGGCACACGCGAGCGTCCTGCTCGGCGACGTCGGCGAGGACCAGGCGGCCGAGGACTACGGCCATGCCGCGTTACTGTGCCTGCAGGAGGCCGGGGCCAGCCGGTCCACAGCCTGGTATGCCCTCGCCAAGACCGCCCGGTGGCAGCACCATTACGCAGCAGCAGCAGATTTCGCCCGTCAGGATTTCGAGACCGGCCCGGTCACCCCGATGAGCGTTCAGCTTGCCAGTTATGAAGCCAACGCCGCCGCGCTGCTCGGCGACCGGCCCCGCGCCCGGCAGGCACTCAGCCGAGCCGAATCCATCGTGGACCAGCTCCCGGCCGGAGACAATGGCCTATCACCGTGGTCGTTCCCGGCCGGACGACAGGCCATCTTCAAGCTCTCCGTCTTGCTGCGCACCGGTGATCCTGGCGGAGCGCTGCGCGAAGTCGCAGCAGCCGACGAGCGATGGGCCGCCGGTGATCCGCGCGCTCCCGGGACGTGGGCGCAAGTCCGCATCGGCGCGGCGATCGCCCATCTCCTGCAGGACTCGCTCGATGGCGCTGTGGAGCAGGTCGGCCCGATGCTTGCGCTCGCGCCAGAGTTGCGGATAGCTACGGTCACGGGCTGGCTGGCCGATCTCGACAGGCAGCTTTCCTGGCCGCGGTTCGCGGCCAGCCCGATAGCCGCCAACACCCGGCAGCAGATCCGCCAGTTCAAGGCCGACGCACTTCCGCTGAGCGCAGCACGCGAGACCGGATGAAAGCGCTGCCGGCCCAGATGACCAACCGATGGCAGCACAGGGACGAACCAGCGCCAAGCGAGGGCACTGTGTACTGGCACATGCTCATGCGCGACTATCCGCAGGCAGTCAGCCTCGCCCGCCAGGCCCAGCAGCGGCTATCTCATTTCAGCGGCCTGCACATGACCCCGCTCAGATGGCTCCACGCGACCACGCTGATCGCCGGCCCTGCCGCGGACTTCACTGAAGACCAGCTTGTTCGGATGGCCGAGGCGGCATCCGGACTGCTCGCTGCCATGCCGCCGGTCACCGTCACGCTCGGCCGCATCCTTTATCACCCCGAGGCAATCATGCTCGGCATGGCGCCGACACAAGCGCTCGCACCCATCCGGCAGGCCGCCAGAGCCGCCACCCGGATAGTGATGGGCCGCGAGAATCCCGGCGACACCCCGCGGTGGACTCCCCATGTCACGATCTGCTACAGCACCTCAGACCAGCCCGCCGCGCCCATCATCGCCTCTCTAGGCCACCAACTGCCCAGCTGCGACATTCAAATCGACGCGCTCAGCCTCGTTATCCAGTATGGCCCCGAGCGCCGCTGGGACTGGAGCACCGCCGCCACCATCCGCCTAGCTGCCAAAGCCACCGCGTAGGAGGGCTTGACGAAACGATTGGCGAAACCCGGCAAGATCATCTAGCTCACCCGCTGCCGGACGGCCAAGGGAACGTTCGTGGTCACCGGGAAAGTGATTCGCGCTCTCGGCGGCGGGAACTTACTGGTCTGAACTGGCTGGGACCGGAAGGGCAGGCGCTGGCTGCTGACGGACGTGAAACGCAACTTCGCCGACGGCAGTCCTGGTCTTCCCATCGGCACCAACATGAGTCAAGCTAACCGAAACTGAGTAGCTGCCAAATTCACTAACCCGTAGTTGCACTTCTGCCACCACATCAACGCCGGTCGGCAGATCAGGCCACGGCAATTGCCCAACGGCTGCCTCCGCAGCGTGTGCAGCGACCGTCCTGCCTGACGGACTCTTAATTTCCAAGGCCATACTTATCGTATCGCCCTCATTCAAGAGTCCTTCCGGATCAGTTAGGTGAGCAAAGACACCTCGCTTAGTAACTGCAGGAAGTTCATTAGTGACATGGACCGTCTGATTTATGCCGATAGCTGTAACGGCTTCTTTCGAATCACGCCCGAAGCCTTCGGCTAGAAAAATCCATTCCAGCTTCATGCTGTCACCAGGTCTGCCGTAAGGCCAGCGGATTCCGACTGTGGGCTGAACCAGGAGTTTGTGATAGTCATCTGGATTCCCAACTTCCGTTCCTCCACGAGACGGCTGGAGACCGAAGCGGCAACCCCTTCTGGACGCGCACTGACGCTCACGGTCACCTCCAGCGCCCCCCGCTCGCCAGCCGATAGTTGCCGGGGTGCCCTGCCCTCAACTACGGCCAGTCGATGCTCGCCGGCCTCGACAAGATTAAGGTCAGCTTCAAAACCGAGTTCGTAGAGGTATTCAGCAAGCGTCCTGATCTTAACGTTGCCATCGCCTCTCAAGACCTGGTTGACGGCGGACTTCCGTATACGTAGCCTTCTAGCTAGGTCACTCTGCGAATTGATGCGCGATAGCGTCAGGGCTTTGTCGAGCGCTTGGAGAACTGTGCGCTGTAGTCGGGCCACAGCGAGCGCCCGCCCACCATCTGGCAATCTTGAAACACGCTCATATAGACTCATGAGTCTTTATCCTCCAGCCCTAGTCCATTGAACGTCTTGTCCTCTTACCCAGATCGCGTCCCGGATATGCTTGCGAGGGGTACGCCATTCTCTTTTGTCGAAGCCACCCACTATTCGCGCCACCTGTCCATGGGAGTTGTCCGTCAGGAGGTAGAACGGTAGCCGTGCGGCATCACCTTTGATCTCTAGGATGTCGTCCTCAAGATCGTTCAGTTCCCTTGGCCGCGCCAGTTCGCCAGTGTTCGCGAAAGTTTCAAAGCAGATGGCAATAGCAGCAAGCTTTCTTATATTGCTTTGGCCGTGTCCGGGCGATTTCTCCAGCTTCCGCAGGTAGTCCTCTGCAGGCTCACCCCCATCCAGCCTCCGCGCCGCTTCGATGCTCATGACGCGCCCTTGCTCGTAGCAGGTCCGGCCGCAGTGTCCACATTCTGAGCGACGCAACGAGCGTACAGCCATGACTGTACCTCCAAGGGCACATGCTGGCGACAGGGGGTTACGAATCAACGACATGCAAGCCCTGTCCATGACGACAGAACCGGCCCGCCAAAGCACTCTGCGCGGGATACAGGGTGGGGTAGTCGCTGCCGCGTAATCTTACGCCGACTGCGCCAACTTTGCCCGGACCGCGGCATCCGCGAGGCGCGCGAGGATGGTCAGGTCAACGTGAAGCTGCACCTGGCTGAGCCTGCGGACCCGCAGCGGCAGCATCGCCCACTGGTGCTTCAGCACGCCGAACTCGCGCTCGACCGCGCCGCGCTGGTGGTAGAGGCTCTTGAACCGCTCGGTGCTGCGCGGGATAAGCGTGTGCAGGCGGCTAGCCTTGATCCACACCGACGCGGGCGCGCACTCGCCAAACGAGCAGCGCCACTTGCTCGCGCCGCGCTTAGCGTCGGACCCGCCGAAGGTCCACGTCCCGTGCTCGCACTGCGGCGGATTGGCCTTCCCTGCCTTGACGGCGGAAGTCTTGCGCAGCGGGATAACCGGGCGGATTCCCCGGCCCTCAACCGTCTCGTACACGGTCTCCGCGTCGTATCCCGGTCCAGAGCACGGCAACAGCCGGGCGAAGCCGCGCACGGCTGCTGCGTCCAGCAGTGGGCCGACCAGCGGTAAGGCCATCCGGCGGACGCTGCCCGTCGCCGACTACTTCGCCGCGCGGCAGATCGAGAAGCGCTTTGAGGTTGACGGCATCGTCTCGCCGGAGCCGACTACCAGCTGGATACGGCCGCTGGAGGCTTACACGGAGACGATCACAGGCAGCGGCCTATACCTCACGAGCCTGACCAAGCCACATCCCTCCGATGCCCAGCTCGCCGAGAGAGCGAGTGGTAGAGCGAGAACTTTCCCTGGCCCTGTTCCTGCTCATTACCGCCCGCAAGGCCAGCGACCGCCCGGCAGGCTAGCCGCCCGTAGACATCCAGGCGAGATCCTGGCAGCCGCACTGGTAGGCGCCGAGCGCATGCTCGCAGACCGGCGGTTTGTCAGTGCGGCCATCCAGCCAGTGCACCGTGGCGTCTATCGCTTCGCCAGACTGCGGCGGCGGCCACCCGGGCCGCACGGGGCACCGTGAGCCCTGCCGCATGATCTCGTCAATGTCGCCGAGGTCACGGTACACGTCGTAGGGCGTCGGCCGCACTGCCGAGGTGCCGCGCAGCGGCCCGCAGGCCCGCTCGCCGAGTACCCATTCGAGCAGGTCACGGACGCCCCGCAGCCAGGCGTTGTCCTGCCACCGGCCGTTGCCCCACGGCCGGGCCAGGTCCTCGGGGTGGAGCTCCTCGCCGAACCCGTACCGGGCAATGCCCGCCCTGGCCAGCTTGAGCACGCGGCGCATCTCGGCCTCGCTCGGGGCGAAGCCCTCCTCGTCCATGCCTGCAGGGTAAGCCGAGGCACTGACAATGGCCATCACGCGGCCGCCTCTGCCTCCGCCCGCGGCTGCGTGACCTGCGGCGCGGCCGGGACGAGGGGCTCGGAGCGCTGCAGGACCGCATCACGCTGCCGCCCGGCCGCGGCCGCCCACGGCTCGCCGGGGGACATCTCGTCGGCGTCGGCGCCGGGCTCGGGCATTGACCGGATCCCGGCCAGGACTTCCTCCGCCTCCCGGGCGTGCTCGGTCACCCGCTGCACGTGAGCGGGCACGGGGTCTGCAGCCGTCTCCGGGGTGAGGCCGAGGGCGGCGAGCATCCGCGCGTCCTCCTGCCGCCGCGTGTTGATCTCCGACTCCTGCTGGGCACGTGGCATGCCAGGCAATGCCTCCTGTGCCACGGGCTCACCGTGGGCCTGCGCCGGGGCCAGGGTGCTCCTGGGCTCGGCGGAGCGCAACTGCTCGCGGATGCGCTCGGGGTGCCGGCGCTGCAGCTCGAGTTCGGCGGCCAGGGCCGCCCGGCGCGTCGCCTCTGTGACCCGTGCCCACTCCCTGCGGGCGAGCTCGGCTTTCTCATAGGCGGTCATCGCCTGGTAGGCCTTGGCTTTCGCGGCCGCCCAGATCGCCGCGTTCCGGTCGTGCTTGCTGCGAGCTTCGTCTGTCGCGGCGGCCCGGGCCTCCTGCTCTGAGCGGGCCTGTCGCGCGCTGGCGTCGGCGGCGGCCATGCGCACCAGGCGCAACTGCTCGCCAACATGCTCCGGCGCCCACGCGGTTTCCTGCTCGTACAGGCCGCGGCGCACCTCGAGGACCTCGTCCGGGACGCCCAGCAGGTCCATGCCGTCTACGTGGCCAAGCGCCGACAGAGCGGAGTGCCAGTCCGCCCGGGCCTCCGGTGACACTCTCGACGGCTGGGGGCCGATCGGGTCACCGGGATTGTCATAGCCGTGCATCTCCCGGTAGGCCGCGACGACCGAGGCGCGCTCCTGCCATTCCGCCCGTGCGGAAGGGTCGTCCGGCACCGGGCCGAGTGCCCGCGTGGCCCACAGCGGGGCGATGTCCGCGGCGTGCTCGCCGAGGCGCTGCACCCGGGCGTCCATTGCCTCGGCCAGCTCGGCCATGTAACGGCGCCTGTCAGGGTCGGCCACGTCGGGCAGCCGCTCGGACCAGGTCCTGCCGATCTGCACCTGGGCATCGCGGGTGAGGATACGGACACGGCCGTGCAGGACCCTCGCTACGTCCCGGATGCCGGTGAGCGGCCGCATCTCCACGGCCTCGGCCAGGACCCCGGCGCCGTCGCGGCCGGCGAGCTCGGCCGCGCGCAGTTCACGGAACAGCCAGGTCAGCGCGGCGTCGTCCAGGGCCTCGGCGGACAGGTGCGCGGGCAGGGTGCCGCGGAGCACCTGGCTCCACCGGGCGTGCTGCTCCTCCTTGACCAGCTCCGTCCAGCGGTGGCCGAGGTCGGCGAGGTGGTCGGCGTCGGAGTACGCCTTTGCGAGCGTCTCGCCGGCGGCCAGGCCGGAGTCATCGCGGCGCACCACCTGGGCGAGCACGGAGACCGCATCGCCGTCCGGCCCGGGCCGGGCGTCTTCGGGTGGCAGGCCGGCGCGCTCGCGCTCCAGCGCCCGGGCCCGCGCGATCTCCGGGTCAGCCTCGGCCGGGCGCTCCGGCCGGTCTGTCGTGGCATCAGGCGCGTCGGGCGGGGCCAGGTCGGCGGCTACGAACACGATGTTCTGCTCGCGGCCGCGGGTCATCGCGGTATAGAGGGTTTTCCGGGTGTCGGATGCCCGGATCAGGCTGTAGCCGCAGTCGCCGAACGTCGACCCCTCCACCGAGTGCACGGTCATCCCGTAGGCCAGGTGGCACTCCGCGGCGACGTAGCGGCGGCTCAGCCGGAACGGCGCGCCCCACTGCTCGGTGCCCTCGCTGTCGCGGCCGAGCAGCAGCCGCACCTCCACCTCCCGGCCATCGCGACCGGCGTCGGTCCTGAGCACCTTGAGGACATCGCGGTTGCTCAGGCCGCGGCCGGGAACCCCGACCGGCTTATCGTGGTCGTTCTGGCGCGCCATGATCCGGTCCCCGGCGCTGGCCACCGCATCGTTGCGCAGGCTCACCTCGTCATGCGCGGATACGCGCCCGAAGCGGATCAGGTCGCCGCGGGCCCGGCGCGACATCTCGTCGGCGTCGGCCTGGTCGTGGGTGATGAGCGCGGAGTGCTTCCCGTCCAGGTAGTCCGCCAGCCAGTGCCGGTAGGCGGCCTCGGTCATCTCCTCGCGGGTCCCGTACCGCAGCCGACCCTGCTGGTCGTACTCGGTCAGGACGCTGATGTCGCCGCCGCGCAGCCGCAGGCTGGCCTCGCGTTCCCAGGATGCGCGGAACCGCATTGGCTCGCCGAGCTGCACGTGGCCGAGCTGGCGCGAGAGCATCATCATGCCGCCCGGGCCGCTGACCGCGCCGAGCTGGTGCGGGTCGCCGGTGATGATGACCTTCGCGGCCTTGGCCTTGGCCATCCGCAGCAGGGTGTCGTAGTGGCGCATGCTGATCATTGACCCCTCGTCCAGGATCAGCAGGGCGCCGGGCGCCATGATCTGCCGCCGGAGGTCGGCCAGGAACATGTCGATGTTGTGGGAGTCGTCCAGGCCCTCGCTGATGAGCACCTGGGCGGCTTGCTGGCTGGTCGTCAGCCCGACCACCCGGGCGCGCGGGTTCGCCGCGCTCCATGCGCGGGCCATCGCCGCGACGGTCCGCGTCTTCCCGGTCCCGGCGGGGCCGATCATCACCTCGGCGCGCCGGTCGCTGGTTAGCAGCCGGTAGGCGGCAGCGGCCTGGTCGAGGTGCAGCCCCGAGCCGGTCTCGGTGGTCACGTCGGCGCTGACGCCGGGGCTGAGCTGAGCCTCAAGCTGAGCCTGGTCTGAGCCGAGCAGCTGAGCCGCCTCTGCTGGCGCAAGGTGCGGAACCTGCGCGCCGCGCCGTGACGCGGTGGCGATGATCCGCTCCTCCATGTTGAGCTGAGCCTCGGTGGCGTACCGCTCAGCATAGTGAGCCGAGAACATGCTCTCGCCGTTCCTGCGCCTGAGCGACTCAGGCACCGGCGGCCACTCCGGCGCCTCAAGCAAGATGACGCGGCCGGCCTCGCCGGCCAGGACCCGGTCAGCCAGCGCCGGGAGGAGGCCGGCGGCCTCGTCGTCGTCCATCGGGGCCGTGTACGCGGGCAGCAGCTCGCCGAGCGCCCGGTGCAGGGCGCTGCGCGTCCACACCGGCTGAGCCTCCTGGACAAGCTCAAGCGCGGCCGTCATGAGCCGGTGCTCCTGTCCGGGCGTGAGCACCGGCCGCCCCGGCACTACGGCGGGCTCAGGCTCAGCCGCGGCCGCGGCTGCGCCGGGCCCCTTGCGGTTGCTTACCGCTGGGCCGAGCGGCTCCAGGGCCTGCCCCTCGGCACGCCTCGCCTGCTGAGCCCACTCGCGTACGTGAGTCCGCAAGTCGCCAGGCTCAGAATCACCCTTGGCGGCGCGGCTCAGCTTGTTCGCGTGCAGGCGCAGGCTCCCGAGAGCGCGGGCGTCCGGGTCATGCCCGTGCTCAGCCTTGTATGCCTCGATCAGGCCGCCCAGCACGGACGCGATTTCCTGCCGCGTCCGCTTGCTGAATTCGTCCATGATTTCCTGCGAGACGCCCTTAATCTCGCGACCGTGGCCGTCGGGCCGCTGTACCCATTCGACGCCCAGCGCATTGGTGAGCCCGTTTTCCATGACCAGCGCCCCCTGAGCCGCAGCCGCCGCGCGCTCTCGGTACAGCGCTTTCCCGTCCAGCGTGCGCCACTGGCCGTCCCGCTCCCGCATCACCCGGTTAAGGATCACGTTATGAATGTGCAGCTGCGGGTCACCTGACCTGCTTGTGTGCTGCCGGAAGCTGGCAGCCACCCACTCGTGCGCGTCTTCCCAGCGGCCCGAGCTGACCCCGGTCGCTGACGTCCCGTGATAGCCGCTGCGGGTGTACCCGGCGTGCCCCTGCAGGTAGCCCAGCATCGCCTGGCTGCCGACGCTGACGCAGTCCCACACCGCGTCGGCGGCCGCCGCCCAGTAGCCGGCATCCTGAGGGCTTCCCCGGTCCAGCGCCGCGCTCATGTTCGCCATGAACGACGCATGCAGCAGCGTGATGCTCTTGCTCGGGCTGAACGTCACGTCGAAGTACGGCACAGCCTGCCTGACCTGGGCTTTTGCCTCGCCCTTCAGCTCCGCACGCCGCTCGGCCGTGGCCTCCGGCTCTGCCCTCAGCGCCTCGTCATAGCCAGCCCGCCAGTCCCGGTAGCGGGACATCGCCCGGCCCAGGCGCGACCCGTCGCGGGGATCCTTGTGCTCCCCGAACAGGGACACGAACACCTCAGGATTGACCGCGGCGCCGACCGCCAAGCCCAGCTCCGGGCACCCGGCGCCGGTCCAGGTGCCCGCAGGCTCCATGCCGGACCTGCCGGCGGCCGAGCTGTAATACTCCGGTCCCTTGGCCGCCTGCGTGTAGTACGCCGGGTCATGGCCGCTGGCGATGGTCGCGATCGCCGCCATGACTCCTCCCGGATGATCTCGCGGAGTTGATCTTGATCTTCACTGAATCGACCATGATCATTATTAATGCATCGGTGTGCAGGCTAAAGGACTAAGCACCAAGATAAGCGCAGCGTAAACCAGAAGGCAAGTACACAAGGCAATGGCAGAATAGCAGCAAGTGACAAGGTGACATAAGCGCAAAGTGACAAGCGATACAGAATGACAAAGGTCATTTGCGCACGACCGGAATTAGTGCGCGGCGGGCGCCCCGGCTTCGGCCAGCTGGCCAGGTCTAACCGCGCGGAACCCTGGTTCCGCACTGGCACCCAGTGCTGCCTGCTCTGGAGGCTCAGCCGCGACGCGGCTAGGGCCTCGATCGCGGCCCGGATCTCCGCGTCCGTCGCTCGCAACCCCGCCTTGCGGAGCCGATCTCTCGTCGACCTCAATGGTGATCCCTAGAGCCGGTCAGCCGACGCGGACATGTGCTGACGACGCATCCTCACCACCGCATTGCGAGCGCGGCAGGTCCCAGCCGCTCGGCGGCACGGAGGCCGCGGCGCTCCAGCTCGCCCGGGGCGTGGCTATCGTAGAAGTCGAGCAGGTCACCGGTCAGCTCGCGCTGCACGAACAGCGCGTCGCCGATCGCGGTCGGCCCGGGCTCGTCGAGCGAAAGGCAGAGCTGCCGGCGGCCCGGGTCTAGCAGCCAGCGGGCCTGCATTGGCCGGCACAGCCGCTCGCCGAGGTCGACCGCCATCCCGAGCAGCCGCTCGTCGAGGTGCATGTCGGCGGATGGCCGTGCGGCAACGCGCACCAGCGTCGGCAGCGGGAACACGCTCGGCTCGCAGAGGATCACGCCCATCGCCAGGCAGCAGCGGTGGACGGCCTCGCAGCACGGCTCGCTAGAGACGAGCACCGGCCACCATGCCCGGCGCGTCGTGCCCTCGGGGTAGTGCTGGGCGGCCTCGCGGTACAGGTCAAGCGTCTTGAACGCGAAGACGGCAACATCGGCCTTCTCTAGCGCTGCTCGCGCTTTAGCCTCGATCCAGATGCCGAACTCGGCCCCGTGCCCGGCGCCGTCGAGCTCGTGGTTTGCACCTGAGCGACCGGTGCAGCCGAACAGGCCGAGCGTGCCCGCGTGCTGGCGCCGGCTGATCTCCGGCATCCACAGCCCGCGGGCGACCGCCTGCTCCCAGGCCCGGCCGTCCGGACGCCCCTCCCCAGGTCCGCCGTAGCGAGCCAGGAGAAAGGCGTCGCGGCAGAAACGGTGAAGCGCCCGCGGGATCATGCGAGCAGGTCGTCGTAGTCGGCCCCTGCGTCGTCGTCGGCGGCGGCAACCGCGGCGAGATGGCCGTGGCCGGCGAAGTGCTGCTGGGCGAAGGCGCCGTCGATTTCCCCGACCTGCGCCTCGGCGCCGGCGTAGAGCAGCTCGCTGGCCCGGTTCAGAAGCACCCCGGCGCGCCCCTGGGAGACCGAGCGCAGAACGCCGAGCACGTCCGGCGTGAGCGGGCTGATCGGGCTCGGGCCCGCGTGCTCGTTGCGTACTGGCTCCATCCACACCTTCAGCAGCTCCTCGACCTGCTGTTCACGCTGCAGGCCCCGCAGGACGACGACCGCCGACGCATTGGCCGCGGTGGGGTCGAAGGACGGCAGCCGGTTGGCCTGCCAGTCCTGCTCCAGGTTCTGCGCGGCGGCCTGGTGGAAGGTGAACGACATGTGCAGGCGCGAGGCGAACGGCTCGATCTCCAGCATGTCGCGGATCCGCCCGATCTCCCGGCGCCGCTTGGCCGCCGACAGGGCGCCCTTCTTGCCGAGGTCCTCCAGCTGGTCGAGCATCAGGAAGACCTTCTCGATCCCGGCCGCCGCCAGGATGTACAGCGCTCCCGTGAAGTACTGGATCCCGTTGCGCAGCCGCGAGGCGTCGGAGACCTCGGACAGCAGCTCGGCGAGGCCGGCGTCGTCGTCGACGAACGCCTCCAGCATGTCCCGACGCAGCGCCTGTCCGCTTGGGGCGACCCGCATCTGAGTCTCCGTGATCATGTCCCACATCCCGTCCTTGTCGCTGCCGGCCTTGGCCAGCAACTCCTGGCGGATGGCTGGCATGACCGCGCCTGGGCCGGTGGCGAGGTTCTGGGTAGCGGCGAACAGCACCGGGTAGAGACCGTTGCGGAGCTGCTCGTTGAGCTCGGCGAACGTCGCCACGATCGGCTTGATCCGCTCGGGCTTGATCCCGAGGTTCTCCTGGACCGCAACGCCGAAGTCGCCGTTGATCGCGCGGGCGGTGTTGCGCATGAGGGTTGTCTTGCCGAAGCCGGTGTCCTCGCCAGTCGGGCTCATAGACCACAGGAAGCCCGTCTTGCGCCCGCCCTGCAGGCCGCCGCGGATCATTTTCAGGCGGAACTCATGGGTCTCCTCGGGGAAGACGAGGTCGGAGTAGCGCTCGATTTCGGCGCCAGAGCTGATCCCCTCGGCGGGGAACGGGTTCTCGTCGAGGCCGAAGGCCTCCTCCATGTGGGTGTACGGATCGGCGAGCATCTATTCCTCCTTGTGGGTGACCTGCATGACGAGCCGGCGGCCGCCGCGGTAGCGGAAGGCCGGCTCGGAGTCGGGCAGCCGGACGGTCGAGCCGACGTAGACGGCGGCCTGGACGGGGGTCTCGGGGAACGCGCCGTCAACGAGATCGGCGAGGACGCGGCTGACAAGCGCGCGCGCGACACCGACCGCGTGGGCGGCGTGGGCGCGCACGCGGTGCACGGCGATGAACGGCGTTTGCATGTGGCTCGGGTCTTCGGCGGCCAGCGCGTCGTAGGCCGCTACGATCGCCCGGGCGACGATCTCGCCCCAGGCGGCGCGCCCGCGGCGGGTGGCGGCCATCCGCCCGGAGTCATCGACGGCGATATCCGAGCAGCCCCACATCACGGTCGCCTGCGCGAACCCCGGCACGTAGCGGCTCTGGTCATAGACGAGCAGCGCTGAGCCCCAGCGCAGCAGCGCCTTGATAGTGGCCGAATCAAACACCAGCCCGCGCGCGGCGAACCCGGCGACGGCGAATCCGTCGCTCAGCGCTTCGGCCAGCTCCTTGGTGGTCGGCTTCTCCTCGCGGTGCTTGAAGCGATCGAGCGCCTTCTCGATCTCGCGTCGCACGAGCTCGGCGGTTGGGTCGCCCGCGATCCGCTCAACTCCCCACGCCGCCCAGTCGGCGACCTTGCGCCCCTGGCGCCGGCTCTCGGCGACCTCGCCCTCGGAGACGACAGGGTAGGCGATCACTCCCTCGGCCAGCGCCTCCAGCAGGGCGCGGAAATACGGATGGGCCTCGATAATCGCGGCTGTGACCGCGTCAACGAAGCCGGCCTGGCTCGTCGCGGCGAGCCGGGCCAGCTCGCGGCCGCGGTCGGTGATCGCGTAGCGCTGCTCGCGGTAGCGGTCAACGAACTTCCGCTCCGAAGGGAGCTGGGCGGCCTCGATCGCGCCCCAGCGCATGAGCTCCTGAAGGCAATCGCGGGTCGGCGCCCAGTTGCGCTCGCTGTCGGAGACCCTGGAGGCGGTAAGGCGGCCGCGCCCCTCGCGCTCAAGCCGGCGCTGGGTCTCCAGGTAGCGCAGGCGGCACTCCTCGAAGGTGTCGAGTTCCTTCTCTAGGCCGATCAGCTGGTCGCGGGCGTGGTCGACCACCTGGTGCAGTCGGGGGATCGTGTCCGTCACGGCAGGTGGAGCGGTCATGGTGGACACTCTACCATCTTGTCAAGTTCGCTCAGAACTGTCGCAGCAGATCTGAGGCATACTCAGTCTGCCACCAATCGCCTAGCGCGCTCGTGGTTCGCGCTGCGGTGTTCCAGCGGCCAGCGGAGACACCCGCTGGTTTGGCAGCTGGCCTGTTCGGGGACCTGATGAATGCTTCAGCCTTGTTCAGCATCCAGCACAATGTGCCGGCGCCGTGACCGAAACCTGTCGACCATGGCCTTGCTGAGGTCGTCGGCCACGCCTACCGCCGTGGTCGATGCGCCGAGCACCATCATCTGGGCGAAGATCCCGGCCATGATGAACTGGTGGTAGCTGCTGCCGCGTACAGTGATCGCGCCGCCGAACAGCAGCACGAAGATGACCGGCTGAGGGCCCCGGGTACCGGAGAAACTGGCAATGGTCAGAGCGACTCCGAGCAACCATCCCGCCTGAACGCGACGCCAATAGCGGTCGATCGCGACAATACGCCGCCCGCGTGTACTGGACCCCTGACGACCTGGCCAACCGGTTCGAGCTGCGCGTGCTGAACACCGACCCGCATGCCGACGCCTTCGCCTGGCCCGGGCCCCTCCGTGAGCTCCATCACCGAATCCATCGACCTCCGACTGCCCAAGGACGCGACGTGAGCGCCGACCAAGATTTGGGTCATCATAACCCCATGATCACTAGCAAAGTACCTTGATGGTTTGATCCATCCGAACTCACTAGTACTTCTGGCGAGAAGATCACAGGTACTTGATAATCTGAGACATGCCAGGGATCTGCCTAGGCTAGGCTAGTCTAGCGAGCGCGGCACGAGGTCGGCCTCAGCCGACAGACCGATGCACCTCAGAAGAACCTAGTTGCGTTCCGAGTTCGCAATATGCTAGGTTTTCGCGAAACTGACTCAGGAAGGACGGTGCCACATGGCCCTCCGCAGCTCCCGAACGGCACATCCAGCGGTCTCTCAGCAGATCGAACAGATGTTCAAGGCGCGAAGCATCGAGTTCGACTTCGAGCCCAACGTGCAGATCTCCGAGATCCGCGACGCCGAGGGCAACCAGGTGCGCCTGACCGAGCACCGCGCGCCGAAGGACCAGGTTGCCAAGTACGCCGTTGCGATGAAGCACGGCGCCACGTTTCCGGCGATCGTCCTCAACGACCGGCTGGAGCGCATCGACGGCAATACGCGCCTCGAGGCTCGCATCAAGAACGGGGACGAGACGATCCCCGCGTACATCTGCCAGGGACTCACGCCGCTGGAGGCGCGTTCGCTGTCGGTCGAGCTCAACCAGTCCAACGGCCTGGCCATGACCGAAGAGGAGATCCGCCGATTCGTTGACGGCGCCGTGCTGGAAGGCCAACACGCGGACCTCCGGACCCTGGCTCGAATGACCGGCGTCCGCGAGACCAAGATCGCACGCTGGATTGCCGAGACGCAGTTCACGGCGCGGGCTGCCCGTGAGGGCATCGACGAGCGTCACGTCAACGCGCTGCCCGCCAGCACCCGGGCCGCCCTGCATGCGACACGCTTGGCCGCGATCTTCCGCGCCTTGACGCAGCTCGCCGCCGAGGCGCGTATCCCGGCCGCCCAGGTCAAGAAGATCGTTGCGCAGGCGAACGCCGCTTCGTCGGAGTCAGACGCGCTCGCCGTCATCGCAGCTGAGCGCGATGCTCGCGCCGACGAGATCCGCGCTGTCGGGTCCGGCTTCAGCCCGCGCGACAACCGGCGCTCCAAAGGCTCGGCGCAACACATTGGCGGGCTGGTCCGCTTCGAGGTGGAGGACCTGCTGGACGTCGCGCCCGAGAAGCAGTTCGAGACGTTCCAGCGCATGAGGCACCTCCGAGACCGGCTCGATCAGGTCGTCACCCGCGCCGAGCGGGAGTGGGACCTGACGCCGCCGGTCGAGGAGATGGAAGATCCCGTCCGCGACCAAGTCAACCTCGTGACCAGCGTCCCTATCAGTAGCGCAGGCTAGGTCGTACAAATGTCACGCGAGAACCCCGAGAGAGGACGCTCCATGCACCCGTCGGCCTCGGCTCAGACCGAGAGCAAGCTCGCCGCTCGCCACGTGCGCTTCGCGTTCGAGCCAAACCTCGACATCAACCAGATCCGCGATGTCGAAGGCAACCAGGTTCGCTTGAGCGAGCACCGGGCCCCTAAGGCGATGGTTGATCGTTACGCTGAGCAGATGAAGGCCGGCGCGATCTTCCCGGCCATCGTCGTCAACGATCGGCACGAGATCGTGGACGGCAACAGCCGCTGGATGGCCGCACAGCGCAACAAGAGAGAGACGATCGCGGCGTACGTCTGCTCGGACCTCTCGGCCCTCCAGGCGCGGTCGCTGTCCGTGGAACTCAATCAGTCGCACGGCCTCTCGATGACGGACGAGGAGATCCGGGCCTTCGTAAGGAGCGCGGTCGAGGAAGGTCAGGTGCTCGACGCCAAGGCCTACTCACGCATGACGGGCGTCAAGGCGTCCACGCTCGCGCGATGGGTGGCGGCGAAGCATTTCGAGATGCGCGCGGCCAGGGACGGTATCACTATTGATCATTTCAAGGACTTGGCCGACAGCGTCCGGGCGGCGCTGCACGTGGCCAAGCTGAGGGCGGTGTTCCTACAGGTCACGACGCTCGCCGTCGAGGCTAGGGTGCCGGCCGCGCAGCTCAAGGCAATCATCACCGAGGCCAACGCCGCGCCCTCCGAAGCGGACGCGCTCGCGGTCGTAGCACGAGCCCGCGCACTCCGATCCGAGGACGTCAAGGCGATCGCGGCCGGCTTCAAGAGCGCTCGCCGCAAGAGCATTGGGTCGGCGCTCCACATTGGTGGCCTGCTGCGCTTCGAGGTAGATGACCTTCTGGACGTTTCACCTGACAAGCAAGTTGAGATGTTCACGCGGATGAGCCGCCTTCGGCAGCGGCTCGACGGAGCGCTCACGCGGGCGCGTGTCGAGTGGAACCTCGATGACGTCGCCAGGCCGAGGGATCGCGACCTGTCAGAGCCGCGTGATCTCATGCAGGTGCGATGAGATGACGATGCTAGAGGCCGAGAAGACGGAGGATCTCCCGCGTGACAACGCGTCACGGCTGGCGATCTATGACGTCCTTTGCGAGCGCACTAGCGCGACCGGTGCGCCGGGGGTCACCGATGACGAACTCTTTGACCGCGTCATCGGTCGCCTCCGGGTGCTGGTGCCGCGGGAGCTGCATCTGGTCGGGGACCGAGCTTATGTGGATGAAAAGGTCCACGCCTGCGTGGAGGCAGGGATCATCGTCGCGAGTTGCGACAATGGGCGGCGGCTCCTGACCTTGACCGGTCGGCCACCGCTAGTGCGTTATCCCGACGGTGAGGTTCGCAACTACCCGCCAGGGCTCGAGCTCGCACGCGAGAGGCTTGACCGCGACAACGCGCACTTGCGGAGGGTCGGCTTCGACGTCCGGAAGTCCGTCCCGAGCATCGCAGATGACCCGAACGGAGCGCAGTTTCAGGAGCTCCTCGCGTCGATGCGCGAGCACGGGTTCATGAAGCAGTTCCCCGTCGTCAAGTATGAGGACGACGTCGTCATCGATGGCCGCGCCCGGCTCCGAGCTGCCGCGATCCTCCATCTGGACGTAGAGTGCTTGAAGCACGGGTCGGACAAAGATCGAAAGGCTGCACACCGGCGCGACACGCCGCTGAACCGCGTTCTGGTCGCTGTTCACAGCAACGCCGGCCGCCTGCCGCGCGACGTCATGGATGCCGTGTACGAGCGCGTCGCCGACGTTACTCGCCGCACCTGGGACGAGACGGCTGCCGACCTCGCACTCACTCATGAATGGCGGCGGTCGATCCCCGGCGAGTATTCACCGCGGTTCGACGTCAAGAAGCTTGCCTACCGCGAGGGCGACGAGGCGAAGATCCAGGTCACCTCAGACGGCAAGGTGATGCTGCGCTCATTGATCGAAGCCGGTGGGCTGTCGAACTACAAGATCAACATCCTTCGCGACCACGTGCCGTTCGAGCGGGCTCGTAGCGCACACAGCGCCGGCCGGAAGGCCGTGTTCGCGCGCGCCGAGGACTTGATCACGGGAATCGCCACCATGCAGCAGGAGCGGCGGGCCGCGAAACTCAAGGTCGATCCCGAATGGGAGCAGATCCGGCAGTGGCTCGTCAGGACCTTCGAGCCTGCACGAGGCTGAGGCGAGGGCGCTAAGAACCGGCAACACCTAGGCACTCTTCGCGGCGTTGCTGCGAGCCGACGCCGACCTAGCGGGGTATCGTCGCTTCGGTGGAGCGGCGGACTTCGTCATGATCAACGACATCGTCCCGAGGTCTCCGGTCGACAGACTCAGGCGGGACTACAGCAAGAAGGAACTCCAGAGCGAGTTTGACGCCGAGCTCGTCTCAGCCGTTGTCGGAATGAGTCGTGCCTTTATGTCACGTGCGCTCGACCGCGCCGGCACCCGACCCAAGGCCTTCACCCTTGGTGAAGTTCTGACGTTCCTTGACGTCGACGGATTTCAGGAGACCTTCATTCCTCGCAGTCGAATCCCGAAATACCTGCTCGAGAATTCAGCGGGACCGCCGAGCGAGATACCTGCACTTCGTCGCTCGTCAAGGCAAGTCGCGGACACGACGCTGGTGGTCGGCGATGCGCGGGAACTTCTGCCGCGGCTTGAGGCGGGTTCGGTGCAGTGCGTCGTGACCTCGTCGCCCTACTGGGGCATGCGTGTGTACGACAACGAGCGAAATGTTCGGTGGGCCGACGGCGAAAGCTGTCCGTATGGCTTCGAGCAGACCCCTGAAGGGTTCATCCGCCACACGATAGAGCTGCTCATGCTCTTGAAGCCCGCCGTCGCCGCGCACGGCTCGGTGTGGTGGAACATCATGGACACTTACAACACCAGGACGCCGATTCGTGGCAACTCCCGCGAACGGCTCGACGCCATGGGCGAGGTGCCCGGCAGCCGTAAGGGGTGGACCGAGCATGGCGCCTGCCGACACAGCGCGGGCCACATGTACCTCGACGACACCGAGCTGAGCTCGATACCTCCTCGAATCGCGGAGCGCGCGTCGCGCATCGGCTACAAGCTCAAAAGTTTCATAACCTGGCGCAAACACGCGTCAACGCCCGAGCCGGCCAAGAGCCGGGTCTCCCGGCAAGCCGAGTACCTCTTGCATCTGTCGATCGACCGCACGCCGTTTTTCGACAAGAGCGCATGGCAAAACCTGGATCCAAAGCTCGGCGGCCCGAACATGCTACGCGAGTCGGCGGATAAGATCACCGACGTCTGGTGCCTGCCGACGTCGACGGGTAAGAATGGGCACGGCGCAGAGTTCCCCCTGGCCCTCGCCGGGCGCTGCATCGCCCTGACCAGCCGTGAGGGCGATCTCGTACTCGATCCGTTTGTGGGTGCGGGGAGCACTGCGATCGCTGCTGTCGAGCTCGGTCGCCGGTGCCTTGGGTACGACATAAGTGAGAAGTACATTGACGTGGCCGAGCAGCGCCTCGCAGCTGCCGCGCGCGGGCACCAACCTACTCTCGACGAGAGTCTGGCTGACGTGCTGGAGGCACGATAAGCGCTGATCGGGAGGACGTCGAGCGGCACCTGGCGTCGGGTTTGCAGGGTGGTGATCAGCTGGCCAAGGCAGACGCCGTCGGTCTACTCCACGATGTGCACTACCTCGTCGAGTGTTCCCGCAGCTGCGCGCCTCCTGGCGCAGTTCACGGGCCAGTATCCGGAGCGTGTCGGCGAGTTCGTGGTTCATGCCGGTGAGCCGGCGAATGAGGGGCGGCGCTGGGCGGCTGGGTCCGACCCGGTCCCCTCCAGACGGTTGGCGAGATTGTGGTGCTGGTGGCGATGTTGCGCGGTTCGGTCCGGGCGTAGCCGCCCCGGATCGCGGTCAGGCCGAATGCCATGTCGGCGGGCAAATTCCCGGCAAGGCCTCGAGCCTCGCCCGCGCCGAAGACCCGGGCGAGCCTCGCCATCAGGCCGAGGATCTGCAGCCGCCAGGCTTGGTCGGCGAGCTGGCTCCCAGTGCCCGAGCCCGGCCATGTCGTCGGTCAGGTCGAGGGCGTCGCCGATCAAACCAATCCTGATGTCCTGCACGAGCGGGCCCTGGCAATACGGTCGCGCCGGTTCGATCAGCAGCGCGGCAGCTATGAGGACCTGCTCGACATCACCCGCCACCTGGCCGCCCTGCACCGCTACGACGACATCGCCGACCTCGCCGACCAGGCCGTACAGGTCCTGCCGGGCACCCTGGCCACCGTCGCCTGCCTCGCCGAGATCCGCCCGCTCATCCCCCCGCCGAGCGGGCCTGGACTGTCGTCGCCTACCTCGAAGTCGGGGCCCTGCTCAGCGCCGGCGACCTGACCACAGCCACCCGGCAGCTGCAGGCCATCCACCAGCACGTCGAGGCTCCCGCCGTCGCCGATTCCGCCAACACCGGGTGGCAGCGCGACCTGTCGATCTTCCACAACAGGCTCGGGGACGTCGCGGTGGCGGCCGGGGACCTGGCCGCAGCCCGCACCACCTACCAGGCCAGCCTCGACATCCGCCTGCGGCTGGCCGCTGCTGACCCCGGCAACACCCAATGGCAGTACGACCTGTCGATCAGCCATGAACGGCTCGGGGACGTCGCGATGGCGGCCGGGGACCTGGCCGCCGCCCGCAGCCATTACGAGGCCAGCTTGGACCATGCCACGCGGCTGGCGGCCGCCGACCCCGCCAACACCGGCTGGCGACGTCAACAGTCGGTCAGCCACGAAAGCTCGGGGACGTCGCGATGGCGGCCGGGGACCTGGCCGCCGCCCGCATCCACTACCAGGCCAGCCTCGACATCGCCGTGCGGCTGGCCGCCGCCGACCCGGCCAACACGCAGTGGCAGCATGGCCTGGGTGCCAGCCACGACGGGCTGGGGAATGTGGCGGTCGCGGCCGGGGACCTGGCCGCCGCCCGCGCCGCCTACCAGGCCAGCCTCGACATCGCCGAGCAGCTGG
>Ga0070698_100000799_pt1 | contig 34263 bp, 32 predicted proteins | sample KBSK1502metaG_FD_65477 | JGI IMG/M metagenome (GOLD analysis project Ga0070698, IMG submission 65477) | Corn, switchgrass and miscanthus rhizosphere microbial communities from Kellogg Biological Station, Michigan, USA - KBS K1-50-2 metaG | ecosystem: Host-associated > Plants > Roots >... | reverse complement strand
CTCTCGCTGCTGTTCACGTGCGCCGCGATCTACAAGTTCGGCGGCGAGCTCGCGCCGCGCTGGGGCGACAAGCGGCTGCTCCGATTCATGCTCCAGATCGTGATCGTCGCGTCGGCCACGACGTGCATCGTCGCTGCGATTACGGGCGGCGTCTACATGCGGCGGCTCGGCGGCTGGGCCGCAACCGACGTGCTCGTGATCGCGTGGGCGCGCCAGTTTCCCGAGCGCTCGCTCGTGCTCTACGGGCTTGTCACGCTGCGCGGCCAAGAGCTCGTGCGCGTGACGCTCGCGACGGCGATCGTGTTCGCGGTATTCCTGGGCCCCGTCGTGATGGCTCCCGAGCTCGCCGCGTGCGTGGCGACGGCGTGGTACCCGCGCGGCTGGTTGCGGAAATAAGCGAGAGGCGTTCGTAGGCACAGCCGTTGCTCGATCGGCACGTATGAAGGCCGAATCGATTCTCGCTCAGGCGATCGCCGAGCAGGCGACGCCGATCGTTGGCGCGCATACCGATTTTGATCTGCTTTTGGATCGGATCGGCGATGCGCGCTTCGTCTTGCTCGGCGAGGCTACGCACGGCTCGCACGAGTTCTATCGCATCCGCGCCGAGCTCACGAAGCGTCTGATCCGCGAGAAGGGCTTTTCCGCGATCGCGGCGGAGGCCGATTGGCCCGATGCGTATCGGATCAATCGCTTCATCCGTGGCATGCGTCGCGACACCGACGCGGCATCGGCGCTCGGTGACTTCCAGCGCTTCCCGCAATGGATGTGGCGCAATTCCGACATTCTCGATCTCGTCGGCTGGCTCGCCAGCCACAACGAGAGCATCGCGGATCCGGCGCTCCGCGTTGGCTTCTACGGGCTCGATCTGTATTCGCTGCATTCGTCGATGGCATCGGTGCTCACGTACCTCGACGAACATGATCCGAAAGCCGCGCAACGCGCACGCGATCGCTACGGCTGCTTCGACGTGTTCGGCGACGAGCCGCAGACGTATGGCCACGCGATCGCGGCAGGCATCGCCTCCGATTGCGAGCACGAAGTGCTCACGCAGCTCGTCGAGGTGCTCAAGCGGCGCGGCGACATGCTTCGCCGCGATGGCGTGATGGCGGAAGATGCGCAATTCGAGGCCGAGCAGAACGCTCGCGTCGTCGCGCACGCCGAGGAGTACTACCGGATGATGTACGTCGGCGGCGTATCGACGTGGAACCTGCGTGACACGCACATGGCCGATACGCTCGACGCGCTCGCCGAATTCCTCGAGAGGCGCGGCCGCACCGCGAAGATCGTCGTGTGGGCCCACAACTCGCACGTCGGCGATTCCGATGCGATGTCTCATCGCGCCGAACGCGACGAGATCACGATCGGCCATCTGTGCCGCGAGCGCCATCCGGGCGACACCGTGCTCGTCGGGTTCACGACGTATGACGGCACGGTCACAGCGGCCACCGACTGGGGCGGCAACGCCGAACGCAAGCGCGTGCGACCGGCGCTGCCGGGCAGCTTCGAGCAGCTGTTCCATCGCACGGGCGTGCCGAGCTTCTTGATGCTGCTCGACGATCTCGGCGAAGCGACGGCGGCACTTCACGAGCCGCGACTCGAACGCGCGATCGGCGTGATCTATCGCCCGCAGACAGAACGCTGGAGCCATTACTTCGACGTGCGGCTCGCAGATCAGCTCAACGCCGTGATCCACGTCGATCGTACGCGCGCGCTCGAGCCGCTCGAGCGAACCTCGCAGTGGGAGCGCGGCGAGCTGCCCGAGACGTATCCAACCGGGCTTTGAACGGAGAGCGCGGCTGCACGTGCGTGACGTCGGCGCTCGCCCGCCCCATCAGGTACGAACGCTGCATTTCAACTGCTACGTGAAGCTCGCGCAACCACAGGACTGGCCCGGTCCGTATCCCGACGTGATGCATGGCCATGGCGTGGTCATGATGTTCGCGATGGCGCTACTCATCTCGGTGGCGTTCGCAATGCTCATCACGATCGCGTTCAACACGATTCGTCGGAATCGACGTCGCTGATAGCCGCTGGCTATCAGAGTCATAGGAACGACAAGCTTTAGTTGTCACGCGCTACGGCGTAGGCTGCAGCCATGACGACTCAGGCAAAGTGTCCTTTCAAGCATCAGTCTGGTGGAGGCACGTCGAACCGCGACTGGTGGCCAAATCAGTTGCGGCTCGACACGCTACACCAGCGCTCGGCGCTATCAAACCCGATGGGCGGCGAGTTCAACTACGTCGAGGAGTTCAAGAGCCTCGACTACGCGGCGCTGAAAAAAGACCTGCTCGCGGTGATGACGGACTCGCAGCCCTGGTGGCCGGCCGACTTCGGCCACTACGGGCCGCTGTTCATCCGCATGGCATGGCACAGCGCCGGCACGTATCGCACCGGCGACGGACGCGGCGGCGGCGGCAAGGGCAGCCAACGATTCGCGCCGCTCAACGCGTGGCCGGATAACGTCAACCTCGATAAGGCGCGGCGGCTCTTGTGGCCGATCAAGCAGAAGTACGGCCGCAAGATCTCGTGGGCAGACCTGTTCATCCTCGCCGGCAACGTCGCGCTCGAGTCGATGGGGTTCAAGACGTTCGGCTTCGGTGGCGGGCGCGAGGACATCTGGGAACCCGAGGCGGATGTCTACTGGGGCTCGGAGAAGAAGTGGCTCGAAGACAAGCGCTACTCCGGCGAGCGCGAGCTCGAAAAGCCGCTCGCCGCGGTCCAGATGGGCCTCATCTACGTCAACCCCGAGGGCCCGAACGGCAAGCCAGATCCGATCGCAGCGGCGCGCGACATTCGCGAGACGTTCGCGCGCATGGCGATGGATGATGAAGAGACAGTCGCGCTGATCGCCGGCGGTCACACGTTTGGCAAGACGCACGGTGCCGGCAATCCCGGCGAGAATGTCGGCTTCGATCCCGAGGCAGCGGACGTCGTCGCGCAGGGCTTCGGCTGGCAGAACAAGCTTGGCAAGGGCCACGGCAACGACACGATCACGAGCGGTCTCGAGGTGACGTGGACGACGACGCCGACGAAATGGAGCATGGATTTCCTCGAGCACCTGTTCAAATACGAATGGGAGCTGACGAAGAGCCCCGCCGGCGCGCACCAGTGGCGGCCGAAGAAGGGCGCGGGCGAAGGCACCGTGCCCGATGCGCACGACCCAGCGAAGCGCCGTGCACCCGGCATGCTGACGACCGACCTCGCGCTCCGATTGGATCCGGCGTACGAGAAGATCGCGCGGCGGTTTCTCGCGAACCCCGATCAATTCGCGGATGCATTCGCGCGCGCGTGGTTCAAGCTGACCCATCGCGATATGGGGCCGAAGGTGCGCTACCTCGGCCCCGAAGTTCCCGCCGAGGATCTGATCTGGCAGGACCCGATCCCCGCTGTCGATCACGTGCTCGTCGATGATCGCGATGTCGCCGCGCTCAAGGGACAGATCCTCGCGTCGGGGCTGACCATCTCGCAGCTCGTGTCGACAGCGTGGGCATCGGCATCGACGTTCCGCGGCTCCGATAAGCGCGGCGGCGCGAACGGTGCACGCATTCGACTCGCGCCGCAGAAGGACTGGGAAGTCAACGAACCCGCGCAGCTCGCGAAGGTGCTCGGTGTCCTCGAGCGGATCCAGAAGGAGTTCAACAACGCACAGCAAGGTGACAAAAAGATCTCGCTCGCGGATCTGATCGTTCTCGCTGGCTGCGCCGGTGTCGAGCAGGCCGCGAAGAACGCAGGCCACGCGATCGAGGTGCCGTTCACGCCCGGCCGAATGGACGCGACGCAAGAGCAGACCGATGTCGAATCGTTCGGTGTGCTCGAACCGATCGTCGATGGCTTTCGCAATTATGCAAAGGATCGTTACTCCGTTCCGGCCGAGGAGCTGCTCGTCGATCGCGCGCAGCTGCTGACACTAACGGCGCCCGAGATGACACTTCTCGTTGGTGGTCTGCGCGTCCTCGGAGTCGGAGTCGGCAAGCACGGCGTGTTCACGAAGCGGCCTGAAACGGCGCTGACGACAGACTTCTTCGTCAACTTGCTCGACATGGGCACGGAGTGGAAGCCGGTCTCCGACGCGCAGGATGTGTTTGAAGGTCGCGACCGCAACTCGAACGAGGTGAAGTGGACCGCGACGCGCGTCGATCTCGTGTTCGGCTCGAATTCCGTGCTGCGAGGCCTCGCCGAGGTCTACGCATGCGCGGATGCGCACGAGAAGTTCGTCCGCGACTTCGTGAAGGCGTGGACGAAGGTCATGAACCTCGACCGCTTCGAGCTTCCGCGCGCCGAGACGATCTAGCGCTGCGTATGTCATAACCGCGCCCATGCGCGCGCTCTTCGTGTTGCTCGTCGTCACCGGCTGCGGTTCCAAACAACCGGCGGCGCCGCAACCAATCGGCAACGAGCGCGTGCGGCCCGAGCGCGAACAGCGCTCGCCATCCGACGCGCAGACGTGGATCGCGAAGCTCGACGATCCACGCGAGATGGAACGCGCGGCCAGCGAGCTCGAACAACTCGGCGATCCGCGCGCGATCAAGCCGCTCGGCGAGGCGTGGCTTGCTCAAGGTCGGCCGGTGCGGCTGCTGCAAGTCATGATCGGCATCGCGCGACCGCACAAGGCGTGGGATGTCGCGCTTCCGTATCTGTCACGCGCGGTGAGCGAAATCGATGAAACGAACCCGCGCAGCGTCGATAGTGCGCAGAAAGCAGCCGATGCACTCGGCGAGGCAAAACTAGGCGCTGCGGCACTGATCGAGCTCGCCGAAAAGCCCGTTTCAAAGAAAACGATCGCAGCGCAGATCGCGGCCATTCGCGCGCTCGGCAAGTTTGCGGGCAACGCCGACGTCGCGAAGGGGCTCGTTCGCGTGATCTCGAAGGATGCTCCCGCGCACCCGCGCACGGCGCCTGACAAGCAAACCGGCCGCGCGCTCGAGGAACGCTACGGTCTCTACCTCGCGGTCACCGGTGCGAGCGTCAATGCACTCGCCGAGCTGCGCGCGCCGATCGCCGCGACACCGCTCGCGCTCGCGCTGTACCGCACGCCGGAGTTGTTCACGCAGGTGCGTCGCGCGCTTGTCGCGACCGGGCCGACTGCGAAGACCGAGCTGCGCCAGGCGCTCGTCGGCAAGAACAAGGCCGTGAACGAGCTCTTCAAGACGCAGAAGCTCGGCCAGTACTGCGGCGACCACGGCGACGCCCCATGTCAGCCCGTCTCGGCGATGACGTTCTACGCGGCGATCGTGCTCGGCGACTTCCACGATCCGGCGGTGGTGCCAGACTTGCTCGCGGTCCTGCAAGCACGACCGCTACCGCCGTACTACATCGACGATCAACCCGCGCCGAACAGTCAGTTCCATGCCGTCTTCGATGCGCTCGCGAAGCTCGGTGCGGCCGATGCGGCGGCGCCCACGTACAAGCTGTGGCGCAACAACAAGACCGATGTGATGGTGCGCGCCGTCGCGATCGCGGCGTATCCATTCATCGCGCGTGATGCGGCGGGCGTTGCCGAGCTCGGCAAGATCGCCGCAGATAACGCAGCCGACGATCAACTCCGCATGGATGCCGCGACCGCGTTCGCGCAGCTCTCGACGGATAAGCGAGACATCGCGCTCCTCGTCTCGCTCGCGAAGAAATACTTCGACGCCGCTGCCGACAAGACGAAGCAAGCAGCGAAGCAGCCAACCGAGCGCGACCGCAAGGCCAGCGAGCGTGCAGCCAAAGCCTACGTCGGCTACGCGCACATGTTCCTGACGCACACGGCGCGCATTGACCTCGCCATCCGCTGCAAGCGCGACATCAGCTGCTATGCAGACACGCTCAAGCTGACGAGCGATGCTATCGCCACGACGCTCAAGCCGTACATCGCCGATCTCGCGAGCTGGACGGCCGACGAGAAGCGCGGCCTCGTCGCGGCGGCGATCGAGCGCGCGATGCTCGAGATCGGCAAGCAGGGTGACAAGGCGAAGCAGCTGACCGAACCGCTGCTCGATGCAGCGAGCAGCGACGATCGCGCGATCCGCGGCGCGATCCTGCGCGCGCTACCGAAGATCGCTCCACTGCCCTGCCCTGCGTGCGTCGCCAAGCTAGACAACGCAATCAAGGCCGCCGAGGGTAAGTCCTCGCTCGGCGATCTCACCATCGAAACGATGGTCGTCCGGAACTACTTCACGTGGGCGGGTCGCTGATCAGCGACGGTGATCGCGGCCTTGGCCGTTGCCGTTGCCGACGCCACCGCCGTTATGCACGCAGGCTCCGCCTTCCCAGTGGTGCGCGGGTGGACAATCGCCTCGTCCGCTCACTGCTTGGCCACGCGATCGCGTGTGGATGAGGCAACCGCCAAGAGGCGCGACCAATGCAGCAGCGAGTATCAACGTTACGAGCGTTCTCATGGGTTTGATCGTAGCGGACGGAGGTGGTGCGTTTCCATCCGACCGTGTGTGCAGGCCAGATCTGTGACAAATCGCGCCATCACGCGGCCTGTTCAGTATCGGCGCCGCCGCGGCGCGACGAGCACGTCGCGGACGCGCGCAGCTAGATCGTCGGCCGAATCGGTAGCGGATAACCAGTGTACGAATCCATCGGGCTGAAAAATCTCATCGCCGATCGCGACAAGCTTCGCTCTTGGATGCTCGCGCTCCACGAACGTGCGCATCTGCTCGGCCTCTTCAGGCGTGCGAGAATCAGCGACTGCGACGATGTCTGGCTCGAAGCTCGATTCGCCGAGGCGAACGATCGCCTCGAGCGGCGTTGCGGCTTCGACGACCGCGCAGCCGGTCGCTCGAAATCCCGCTGCCATCGCGGAGCGTCGCTGCGTTTGTTCATCGATCAGCACGACAGCGACGACGCGCGAGCGCGCGCGCGATGCGGTCACCACGTCGTCGATCACGCGCAGCAGCTGCACGGATGCCGACTCGAACGCGATCGCCATGCCGCCTGGCTCAACGCGCACGATCTTGGCCGTCGCTTCCAGCCATTCGGCGTGGCCGGCGTCGAGCCGGAGCACGACCTCGACGGCTCGCGCGAGTAACCGACGCGGTGGGCTCACGTTCGTGAACACGTACACGCCGCCGGCGCTGATGTTTGCAATCCGACCGTGCTGCTCGTGGTCGGGCGAGCGAATCGTCAGGGTGCCTTTCGCACCAATGCGTTGATGACGGCGCCGTTCGCGCGCGTGGTCGGACATGATCTCGCCTGGACGCCGCCGAAAGATCCACGGCCAATCCGTGGGGGCTCGAAGCTTCGATCCATCTCGAAGCTAGCACGATCGCGCAGGGTCGCCGAGGAGCGATCAGCGATTGGGCTTCTGAATTGCGGCCGGCGTAGTTGAAGACGTAGAAGGCTTCGTTGTTGAAGGCGTAGAAGGCTTCGTAGAAGGCGTAGTAGGCGCGTTATCGCTGTCCGACGGCGGCGGCGTGGGTGCGGTGGTTTCTGTGCTGTGCGGGATACTGCCAACGCCGCCCGCTTCATCCCACGCGATCTGCGGACCCTTCGCGTCTTTATTCTCTGCGCGACGCGCCGCTAGCCGATCCGCCTTCTCGCGCTGGCGGTCCTTGAGCTTCATCTCGCGATTGCGTTTACCAAACGTGCTCCGCTGATTCGCCATGTGTCCTCGTCTTTCTCCGTAATTCCAGACGCGACGACATCGCTCGCGACTCTTCGGAAGTATTACCAGGATAGCACGAAGATGTGACGCCCTAAGGGGCGCACTTCCGCGTGATCACTCGTCACCAGTTCTTTCGTCCGCAGGTTTGCGAAACGCTCGCTTACGCCCCGCCGGCCGCGCGGCGTGGAAGTGCGGTCCGTGGATCGTGCAGCCCGGATAGCTCTCCGAAATTGTTTTTGCGTCGCGCATGGCGAGCGTGCCGGCGCGATCGTCTTCGTGCACGATCGGCGTGCCGACATCTGACGGCGCGAACGAGATCGTCGAGCGCCCCGTGCTCTCGTTGACCGAGATGAAGATGCGGTCGGGCCGCGAGGTCAGGCGACGATTCAACATGGTGGTCCTTCGCGGCTACTGCAGACGCCACCCCTAAAAGCCGCACGGAGGGGCGAAGTTAGACGCGTCACGGGACCGCGTTCGCCCTCGTCGAGAACGTGTCGCATCATTACCACGCGGCCGCGACAACGACAAACGTTGCGTGCCGAGGACAACCAGACTAGGGTGCGCGACCTTGCCGTTTTCGTCCGCACCTCCCAGCCTGCAACGCGCGCTCGTCGCGCGTTCATACTCCGAGCCCACGCTCGTTCAGCGTGCCGTGCTCGCCGATGACGCGCGCGATCGCGATTTGCTCGTCTCCGCGCAAACCGGATCAGGAAAGACCGTCGCGTTTGGACTGGCCGTTGCGCACACGTTGCTCGCCGGTACCGACACGCTGGCGAAAGCTCGCGCGCCGCGTGCATTGATCGTCACGCCGACGCGCGAGCTCGCGCTGCAGGTGTGCCGCGAGCTCGCCTGGTTGTTCGCCGAGACCCGCGCAAAGATCGCCACGTGCGTCGGCGGCATGGATCCGCACCGCGAGCGAAACGCGCTCTCGGGCGGCGTTCACATCGTCGTCGGTACGCCTGGACGGCTATGCGACCACCTCGAGCGCGGCGCGCTCTCGCTCGCGAACATCGAAGTCATCGTGCTCGACGAAGCGGATGAGATGCTCGACATGGGCTTTCGGGAGGATCTCGAACGGCTCCTGCAGGCCGCGCCTGTCGAGAGGCGCACGCTGATGTTCTCGGCGACGATTCCGAAGGACATCGCAAGCCTCGCGAAGCGCTACCAGCGCAACGCGCTGCGCGTCGCAACGGCGGCGCCGCACGAGCTGCATCGCGATATCGAATATCGCGCGATCGAGATCGTCGCGCGCGAACGCGATCTCGCCGTCGTCAATTTGCTTCGCTTTCACGACGCGCCTGGAGCGCTCGTGTTCTGCGCCACACGCGATGGTGTCACGCACCTCGCGGCGAGGCTGAGCGAGCGTGGCTTCGCGAGCGTCGCGCTCTCCGGCGAGCTGTCGCAGCGCGAGCGCAATCAGGCGCTCGAGGCGTTGCGCGATGGGCGGGCTCGCGTGTGCGTTGCGACCGATGTCGCTGCGCGCGGACTCGACCTGCCCGACCTCGGGCTCGTCATTCACGCCGATGTGCCGCAGAACCCGCAGATGCTCGTGCATCGCAGCGGTCGCACGGGCCGTGCGGGCAAGCATGGTCTTGCGGTCGTGCTCGTGCCCGATCGCGCGCGGCGCCACGTCGAGCGGCTCGCCGCTGCGGCGCACGTCAAGCTCGCGTGGCAAGCGCCGCCGTCGGCTGCCGATATTCGCGCTCGCGATCAGGAGCAACTCGCCGCCGAAATCGGTGCGCTCGCCGCAGGAGCGGGAGCCGATGATCGAGCCGTCGCGCGCACGCTGCTTGCTTCACACACGCCGGAGGATCTCGTCGCGACGCTCGTGCGGTTACGGCGCGAGGCGCGTCCCGCGCCGGCGGAGCTGACGTCGACGAAGCGATCGGAGCCGGCACGTAAGATCGATCGCGGTTACACGTGGTTCACGATCAACGTCGGGCGATCGAAGAACGCCGATCCGAAGTGGCTGGTGCCGCTCTTGTGCCGGCGCGGCGACATCACGAAGCGCGCGATCGGCAAGATCCAAATCCTCGCGCGCGATACGCGTGTCGAGATCGCGAACGACACGGTCGAACGCTTTGCCGCCGCGCTGCAGCGCCCCGAAGAAAAAGATCGCAACGTCTATATCGAGCGCTGCGACGCCATCTAGGATCGCGCGGCGATGGCTTCTCCGTGGCAGACGCTCGCCACCGTTGGCACGCCCGAGGGGGTGCTCGAGCTGCGCCGGCGCCGTGATGATTGGCTGATGCTGATCGACGGCCGCGTGCTCATGAACAGCTTCTCGCGCAGCTCCGAGGAAGACCTCTCGCGTCTCGCGCTGGAGCGCCTCGGCGAGCCGCCACAGCGCGTGCTTGTCAGCGGCCTTGGGATGGGCTTCACGCTGCGCGCGCTACTCGATCGCGCGCCGGCCACGGCGAGCGTCGTCGTCGCGGAGCTTAACCCGGTCGTCGTCGAATGGTGCCGCGGACCACTCGCACCGGCGACGAACGAGGCGATCCGCGATCCGCGCGTTCGCATCGAGATCGGCGACGTGGCCGACGTGATCAATGATGCGCCCGCGAACGCGTTCGATCTGATCCTGCTCGATCTGTACGAGGGGCCCAACAGCTCGACGCAGGCTGCCGACGATCCATTCTACGGCCCGCGCGCACTCGCCCGCGCGCACCGCGCGCTCGCACCTCGCGGCGTCATCGGCATCTGGTCCGAAGACGCGGATCCGCCGTTCGCGCGCCGGCTGGCCGCGGCTCGATTCAGCGTGACGAAACATGCGATTCGCAGCGGCGCACGTCGCCACGTCGTTTACATCGGGTCTCGCCGCGCCTAACGGTGCGGGCCGATCGCGTCGTATGCGATCACGACGCGCGAGCCGGGCACCGTGGTTGGTGTCAGGGGCGTCTCTTCATTCGCGAGCAGATTCACCGTCGTCGTGATGTTTGGGTCCATCGTGTTCGGCGTCGGCGCTGTAGCACCTGCGGGCCACGCTTCGAAGCGAGGATGCAAGATGTACAGACCGGTGCCGCCCGCCTTTAGCTTCGGCGATCCGATGAAGAACGTCGTCGCGGTGTCCGGACGCATGATGAACGTGAGCGTGCCGTTGCTCAGCTCGATGGTGTTCACGGGGCAGCCCGTGTCTGTCATGCAGACCGTCGCGTCGAGCGCGTCGCTGTGAGTATCCGCACCGTCATCTCCGGTGCAGGCTACGAGTGGGAACGTCAACAACAAGATAACTGAAGTGCGCACGGCACTATTGTATCGAATAAACGGCGTACCGCGCGTTGGCGAAGACAGGCGTGTTTGGCAGAGCAGCTTGTTCAGCAGAGCGATCGAGAACGAGGTAGTCCATGCCCAGCTGTTGTGCGCGCGAGCGATCGGTATGCTCTTCGCGCTCTCGACACCGACAAGGCGGCACAGCCGGCGATACCATTCGACCATGTCGTTGGGTGCGAGCGGTGGCGACTTGAAATCGACGTAAATGTCTGCGTACGCGCCCACGCGTAGAGCGCATCGAGCTCGGCGCCTGAAACGAGGAGCAGCAGAGACCACCCCGCGCCGCACGTCGTTAGCCTACCAAATGGTGATAGCGTTTGCGCGATGCGCGCGGCGCAGCTCACGTTCGTGGTCGCGCTGTTCGCGTGCAGAGAGAAGCTGCCCGCAGGCGAGCCGCTCGTCGCATCGCGAGATCTCGCGATCGTCGCGCATATCGACGACGACCAGTTGTTCATGCAGCCCGAGCTTGCCGACGCGGTCCGCGGCCACACGGGCGTGACGATCGTCTACGTCACCGCGAGCAACGCGGGTTTCGGGCTGTGGAAAGCGCGCGTGCGCCAGAACGCGATCCGCACCGCGTACTCAGCGGTGCTCCACGACCGATCATGGCACTGCGGTTGGATCGATGTTGCCAGTCACTCGGCCGAGCACTGTCGACTCGCATCCGCAGCGCTCTCGCTCGTGTTCGTTGGTTATCCCGACGGTGGCAGACACGGCGAAGTGAGAGACAGCCTGTTGCACCTGTGGGAGGGCTCGATCGACGGCGCATACACGATCGCGAAGCAGCCGGTGCGGTACGGCCGCGATGGACTGATCGCGGCGCTCGCGACGATCATCCGCGCGACCCGACCGCGGGTGATCCGCACGCTCGAGGTCGCGGCAACGCACGGCGACGATCATGCGGATCATATGATCGTCGGCGCGCTTGCCGTGATCGCGCGTGCGCGCGCGATTGGCGACAGCGAGCTTTACGCATATCGCGGCTACCCCGTGCGCGAGGAGCCACCGAATCACCGGCAGGCCAGCTTGGAGACGTCGCGCTCCCTCGTGCGCTATTACGAAGCGTGCGCCGACAAGTGCGCGCCGTGCGGCGAGCCGTGCGCCGAGGTCAATCCGAACTACCTGGGGTGGGTGGAGCGACGCTACGCGATCGCGATCGCGCGGCGGGCGATCGGACGGATCGCGATCGGCGGCACGTGCCTGCACGCAAACGGAGCCCTCGGTGAGTGCGACGACGCACCGATATGGCGCTTCGACCGCGATGGTCTCGTGCGCACTGAAAGCCAGTGCCTGCGCGTCGCGGCCAGTGGTGTCAGCGCCGGCAGCTGCGCCGGCGCAACGCGCTTCGCACTCGACGAGGAAGGCCACATCTGGATCGCCGCAGCGCCGCATCCTCGCGAGAACATGGCGCGCGAGCACCTCGACTGCCTCGCGAGCGAGCACGGCCGCGCGACGACGCACCTGTGCGGAGGCGATGCAGTGCCCGCCTGGGACGTGCTCGCACCACTGACAACGACGCCGCGCAAAATGCTCGGCCTCACGAGCAGCGGGCGCGACGTGCGCCTCGCCGATCTCACAGGCGACGGCAAGGCGGATCTGTGCGCGATCGAGCGCGGCGGCGTGTACTGCGCGGCCGGCGATGGCAAAGGCGGCTTCGCCCACGCGCAACGTATCGCTGAGCTCGTCGCCGAGCCGACGAGCCTCGCGATCGGAGACCTCGACGGCGACGACGTCCCCGAGGCGTGCGGCCGCGATGCAAGCGGCGTCGTCTGCGCGAGCGCCGCAACGAAGTTTGCAAAGCGGAACGTGTTGGCGTTCACCGGCGGCGATCCGCGTTCGCTGGCAATCGTTGGCAAGAAGCTGTGCAGGCTGTCCTCGCACGGCATGATGTGCGGCGCGAAAACGATCGCGACCTGGCCGCAACCGAATGCCATCGCGTGGGTCGGCGATCTCGACGGCGATCACGAGCCCGATCTGTGCGTCGCGTCCGACCAAGGCCCGCAGTGTGGCGGCGATGCCGATGCTGCGTCATGGGGCTTCTCGTTCCACGCCGTCGTCGAGGGTGGCGGTACTTACGATACGGCCGCACTCGGCGATGTGGATGGCGATGGTCGCGCGGATCTGTGTTCCGTCGGCGATGGCCGCGTGCGTTGCGCGCTCAGCCATACGAACGCATTCGGACCGCGTGTCACGATCGCGATCGCGAATGCCACGGCGTTGTGGCTCGGCGATCTCGATGGCAATAGCACGAGCGACGCATGCGTCGATACCGGCGACGCGGTGGCATGCGTGGCGACACCGTGAGAGAAAACAGTATGACACGTGGTCGATCGCACGCGCTGCATCAAGGGCCAGCATGACCTCGCGCGCATGCTACGGTGGTGTACCGATGGTTACGAGGGTGGCGCCGCAACCAAACCCAGCAATCGCATTCAACGCCGTGAAGGTCTTCGCGGCGACCATGTTTCGCGATCGCGATCAGCTCGGCGAGCGCGTATCCGCGTGGCTGGCAGCCAACCCGACGTTCGACGTCGCAGATATCGTCGTGACCCAGTCGAGCGATGCGCGCTTTCACTGCATCTCGATCTCGGTGTTTTACTGGGAATCGCTGTCGCGCAGTTAGTCAGTGCGGCGTCGCTTATGCATCTCTCTCCATTCAGGAGAAGAAGATGCTACTCAAAGCAATTCTGACGACCGCATTAGTTACCTCGTCCGGCGTGGCGATGGCTCAAACGGCGAATCCGTACCACCAGGATGATGCGTACTATCGGGGCATCGAGCTGCGTCGAGGCCGGCTCTCGCGGCGACAAGCCGTGCTCGCGGCGAACGTCACCCTCAGGGCCGATCACCAAGCTTCGTTTATCAGGATCGATCCTCGCTTCCGCGTGTCGCGGCTGCGCCTCGAGCTCACGAGTGGGCGCACGTTTGTCGAGAGCGTGCTCGTGAAGCACGCCGACGGCAGCCAAGAGGTCGTTCGCGTCAATCAGCTGATCTCGCCGAGCTCGCCGTACCTCGTGATCGACATGCCCACCCACGACATCGTCGCGGTGGCGATCAACAGCTCGCAGATGCGTTCCGCACGTGGCGGTGGCTACCGCCGCATGAGCGCCGCCAACGTTCGCGTGATCGGCATCCGCTGGTAAGTCTCTCGCCCGGTGGCCTTCAGCCACCGACGATGAAAGCGCGACAAGCGGCACGACGCGATCGAGAACGCCCCCCAAGTGCAAAACTCGCGATCGGAAGCGCGGGTGGAAACACGATGACGTTTGAATGATCGGCTTGCATGGCGTTGTCACTTTCTTCTGCGCGACTGCTGCACGAGCAGGACGGCTACGAGCGTGTCTTCGAGCCAGGCGCGGTACTTGTCGATGGTCCAGCCCGCGCCGTCGAGCAACATTTGTCGGACCTCGGGACTCGTGATGGCCCATAGCGTTCGGCTGGCGTCCTCGACCGAAACGCCGGCGCGAAGTACGTCGAGCTCGCTCAAACGCGCCGCCAACGTGCTGAGGTTCGCGTACCGCTGCTGCTGCGTCTTGCGAAGCAGCTCCGCGATCTCGGGTTCGGTGCGCGCCGCGCTCTTCATCACCTCGTACGTCGGGATCACGCGCTCCTGCACGCCGAGCAGATGTTCGACGAACATCGACAGCGCACGCCGCGCATCCGGCTCGGCATTGACCGCACGAGGCCCCGCGGTATCGACGAGAGGAGTCCCACCCGGTACGCCAGCCGCTAGCCGATGGATGAGCGCATCCAGTACGCCACGCTTTGACTGAAACGTCGCATACACCGTCGGAACGGACACGTCCGCTTCCGCCGCAATGTCGTCGATGCGCGTCTCGGCGTAGCCGCGCGTCGCGAACAGCCGCCGTGCCGCCTCCAGCATACGCTCCTGACTTTCGAGCGCGCGTTGCTGGCGACGACTCGCGTCATAGATTCGCGGGCGCTTTCGTCTTGCCATTCGATATAGTTTTACTATATCCGATATAGTAGTCAACTATCGAATGGAGGCATCAATGAGGACCAACGCCCAGGTGTTCGAGCGCGTGATCGAAGAAGGATTCAATCGAGGGAATTTCGATGCGTGGAATGACTGCTTTACCGAAACCATGATCGAGCATCAGTACGGAATGCCGTCGACGCTCGCCGGGCTCAAGCAAGCGATCGGTTCCTTGCGTACCGCGTTTCCGGATCTGAACTTGACCATCGAGGACAGCGTCGCGCATGGCGACAAGGAGTGGATCCGGATGACAGCGACCGGCACGCATCAGGGCGCGTTCTTCGGCCTGGCGCCGACAGGCAAGCGCTTCACGATCACGGTGATCGATGTCTGTCGATTCGAGAACGGCAAGATCATCGAGCACTGGGGTGTTCCAGACCGCTTTGCTCTGCTCGATCAGCTCGGCGCGCTTCGTCGGTAGGTCTGCGCGCGTGCCTCCCGAGGGTGACGTGTCGAGGGGCAAAGCCCCAGTTGCCACCGGACGTGTACGTCATCGAAAACACGCAGCGATGTGATGGTCCTGTGCATGCATTGCGGACCCGCATGCTCCCAACAATCGATCTCTCCAACGTGTTCGGCGGTGCTGGCTCTGACTGGGCGACGGGCGGGTTCTGGACCGGCCGCACGCGCGACGATGAGGAGCGCGCCGAGCGCTCGGGGTCGAGGTTGGGGACCGGCGGGTTCTGGACTGGCCGCACACGCGAGGAGCAAGACAACCCGCGCGGCTGGCGAGATCGCGATCGCGATCGCTAGCGTTCTAGTCGTCTTGGTACAGCGGCGCAAAGAACGCCTTGCGCCTCGCCACTTCAGCAGCGTCTTCATCGTCGAGCGGCCGGTGATTCTCATCAGCGTTCGTTAGCTCGGCGATCGGCCCCAGGTACAGATACGCGTCGAACAGATCCCCCAACGTCAGGCCTGGCGAAGCAACTGGTCTCTTCGTCGTTCCGTCCGGCAGGACCCACGTTATGCACTGGCCGAAGACGGAATACGCCGAAACGTCTTGGAGCCACGTGCCGCGGATCGCCGCGATACACGGGGTCGGCCAAGACGCGAGCTGCCGTTCGATCTCGACGCGCTCGGGTTCTGAAATATCACTGTGCGGCACGACGACGTACGTCGAACCCGGGTACTCGTGCTCCAACCTTTGCACGAGATTCATGGGCGCGGCATGAGGTGTAGGCGAGATGAATGGCTCGGCGCGCAACAAATGAAAGGCGCCCGCCAACAGCAACGCACGCTGACCAGTGCGCAGCACGTCGTCGACGACGACACGCGCGAAATGGCCGTCTCGGTCCGCGAACGCATCGAGGTCAGCACGCGTTCGCACTGCTTTCCAGTTAACCGGCGGATCGCCTAGCAGCACGCGAATGCGCCGCGCTTCGGGCAATGACTCGTTCACCGCCCGGACGCTCGCGAAGAACGAAGGATAGATCGCCTCCCGGAATCCCCAGGGGCCCGCACCAAGGAGGTCCTGCCACACGCCGCGCAACGCGAACAGCTCGACGTCCCCGCCGGCGATGTAGTCGTCGACAACCTGCTGATGAAATGCGTTGCCGAATTCCACCACGATCGCAGTCGCGCGCTCGGAGAACGTCGGATGGCGAACGAGCGCTTCAATAAACTGCGCACCCTGTTCTACGCCGTGCATTTCTCCGAGCGCCACGAGCGGAAACCGGTCGAACAGATCGAGCAGCCCCGTCACGCCGTCGATCGGTTGGGCCTGTTGGCGTTGCGTTGTCATGTGCGAATACTCTCTCATGCAGGAGTCCGGTGGAGCTCGTTAGACCCTCTGCTCGCTACGAGGTCAGCTACCTCGAAGCCGAGCGCGAGCTCGCCGGCGAGCGGGCGACGCGCACGACACCGCAGGCGTTCGCCGACTTGCTCGCGGCGCACGCGGCGCAGAGCGCAGTTATCGAGCTATGGCTCGTCGATGGAGATGAATACGTGGGAAAGCTGCAACTGCGCGCGCACCCCGAGGCGTACCAAGGCCACATCGGAATCGAGGTGCGGCCGTCGTGGAGACGACGAGGGCTTGCAACCAAGATGCTCGAGCTGGCGCGCCCGCATGTCATCGAGCTCGACCGCGTCGTCGTGACGTGCGCGGAGACCAATCAGATCGTCCAGCGCATGATCGCGCACGCGGGCGGCGTACTGATCGATCGCGTTAACGATCAGGCCGAGCGCCCGATGTTGCGCTACGAGCTCCGGAATCGATATTCCGGAACACTCCGTGCAAGCCTCTTCGTAGGAGGAATTATGGCGAATCCGAAATGGTGGAACGAAGAGCACGAGAGCACCTGGACGCGCGTCAAGGCCGCGATGAAGCGCGATTGGGAACAGACGAAGGCCGATGTCTCAAGCAAGGGTCGCGATATGGATCAAGACGTCGACGACACCGTGAAGCAGATGGCGGGCAAGCAGCCAATTCCGCCCGTCGGTGCGCGCACGATCGAGAACGACGACTTCGATCGCGATGAAGACGCTTATCGGTATGGCGTTGGCGCGCGCAAGCACTACGGCTCGGCGTACCCGCAGTGGGACGACCGCGTCGAGGGGAAGATGAAAGAGGAGTGGAACGACCTCAAGAGCGGCAGGACGTGGGACGAAGTGAAGGCAGCGGTGCGCCGCGGCTGGGATCGCGTCACGAAGTAGTGCATGCGAAGCGACTCACGCCGTCGACGTTCGCGTGACGCCATCGCCCATGGTGCAGTTCTCCGAAAATCGTCGAGAGACGCAGTTTGCAAATGCGATCACGTTACGGAGGTCGCAGTATGCAAGGAGTACCACTTGGAGCCCTGGCGTGCGCCGTTGTCGTGGCGTCGCTACACGGGTGTGCTGATCGTGCCGATCAGGCAGAGAACAGCGCGAGCTCGAGCGCGTGTGTCATCGTGCGAGCAGGGGCGCCGTGGTGGAATCAGGGCTTTGCCGAGCAGCCAGGACGCTTTCACGTCACGCTGACGGCAAGGCCGTCGACAACTCTCGACGATGTCATCGGCCTGTCGGCCGGGGCCGCTGCCAAATGGAGCGACCTCGCGGCGATCGTGCGGTTCAATCCGCAGGGCAAGATCGATGTGCGCGCCGGCGACGTCTATACGTCGCTCGTCGATTATCCGTATTACGCGGGCTCGACGTACTACATCCGCTTTGACGTCGACGTCTCGCGGCATGCGTACTCGGTCTGGGTCAATGGAACGAAGCTCGCAGACGACGCCCCGTTTCGCACCGAGCAGAGCAGCGTGACGCGACTCGCGAATGCTGCGAGCTTCATCAATTCGCAGACGAGCTCGTCGACGAGCAGCATCGAGATCTGCGGCATCGACGTCGTCCAGGACGACACGACCGGCGACGGTTGCCTGCACAACCGCGCCGGCGCCGGATTCGCGAACGCCGTCGTTACCACCACGAGTGGGGCGCTGATCGCACAGTTTGTCGCGACGCCGAGCGAGGCATTGATGGATGGCGTCGTCGGCTACGCCTACGGCCCCGTCGACGCGTACAACGATTACGCGCCATCGATCAGGTTCTGGACGAACGGTTACGTGGAGGCGCGCGATGGCGATGTGTACCGCGCCGACGTCGCCGTGCCGTACACCGCCGGCCAGCAGTTCTGGTTCAAGCTCGTGATCGACGTGCCGTCGAAGACCTACTCGGTCTTTATCCACGACGGCAACAACGCCTATGAGCTCGCGCGCGGTTACCGGTTCCGCACACAGCAACTATACGTGCCTGGCATCGACCACCTGTCGACCGTCGTCGCGTCGCCGACGGGCGCCGTCGATGCTTGCTACTTCGTCGAAGAAACCAAGGTGTTCGCTCGCCTCGGCCACCACGAGACGCTGCCGCTCGCAGATGACAAGGTCGCGCTCTCCGACGGCATCATGACCCAGCTTGTCGATCGCACGGGCGCAACGATCGGGATTACCTCGCGCGGCGGCAAGCTCGCCGCCGATAGCAGCGGCAACATCTATGCGGCCCTCATGTACCCGGTCGGCCTCATGATCGACATGTACAACCCAGATCTCACCGAGCGCTGGGAGCGGGTCTACAGCGTGCCGACCGATCTTGTCGTCGCCGACGTCGCGGTGATGTCGTCCAACGTCGTCACGGTCGCGCTCGCCGACAGCGCGGGCGTGCTGCGCTCTCTCGTGCGCGTCGACGGCAACGGCGGCATCATATCGACCACTCCGCTGGACGCGGCTGCGATCTCGCTCGCGCAGGATGGCTACGCGATCGCGCGTCCCATCGATGGCGGTGGCTACACGATCGAGCGCTACTGGGCGGATGACTCACTCGTATGGACCCAGACGTTCCCGGGCTCGTACACCATCACCGCATTCGAGCTCGGCCGGAACAACATCGTCGCGTTCGGCGGCGAGGTGTTCGCGACCACGAATTTCGGCGACGGCGAGCTGTCGCCGTACTGTCCCGATGGCTGCTTGAACGCGTATCTGGTCGTGCTCTGGGGAGACCACCTCGGCTACTCGAAGCAGCTCGGGGCGTCGAGCGTGAAATCGGTCGCCACGAACGGATGGCGCGTCGCGGTCTCGTCGGACGTGTGGACCCAGTTCCAATACATCGATCTTCAGATTCTGGATTTCTGGGGCAACCAGATCGGCGGCTGGTACTCGTGGACGATTAACGGCACCTCTGATGGCGTGGCGATGGGCGACTCCGGTCGCGTCTACTTAAACGCCTCTCCGATGTTCTTCATTAGCCCGGAGCGCACGACGTACCCATTCCTGTTCGTCTTCGAGGCACCGCCGTAGTCGTTAATGCTTCGTCGCCGCGGCGGCGCGCTTCAGGGCTTCGTCGAGTGCGGCGTCGGCGGTCGTCGCGACATCGGGAACGACGCCGGTACCTTCCCAGTTGCTGTGCGTGATCGGGCTGATCGACTCAGCGTACGGCATCGTGATCGCGAACTGGTCGTCGAGCGAGACGAGCTTGACAGGGTGCGCGCCGCCGCCGGTGGCCTCGCCAATGACCGTCGCGCGCTTGGTCATCTGCAGCGAGTAGGCGAGGTCTTCGCCGCCCGAGAACGTGCGCTTGCTCGTCAGTACGAACACCGGCTTCTTGCCGCCGAACCGCTTGCCCGGAACCTTCGCGGGCGTCCACCCAGGCGTCGTCTTGTTGGTCTCGCGCTCGTAGATGTCATTGAGGTGGACGGGCTTACCGTCGAAAAAGTAGCTCGCAATGAACAGGACGGTGTCGGAATCGCCGCCGCCGTTTTCGCGGAGATCGAGGATCAGCGCGTCGGCGTCGGCGACCTGGGACATGAGCTCGCCAATCCCCTGATGCGCGGCCGCGAAGTTCACCGGCGGCAAGAAGATGATCATGAGGTGAGCGATGTTGCCGGGTAGGCGATCGATCTTGTGGAAGCCGAACTTCTCCTCGCGGACTTTGAGCAAGCCACGAGACAAGCCACCACGAGCGGCCATCGCATGGCGAGAGCATGACAGAATGGGCATGACGTAGGATGGGCCAAGGTCGCGGAGACGCGGACTAGGAGAGGACATGGGTAACGAAAACGATCAGGGCGGACAAACGTTTCTGAGTGTGTGCTTCGTCGCGCTCTCGTTCTGCTGTTCGTGCAGCAAAACAAGTGTCACGAAGGTGGAGGGCGACAAGAAGTTGCAATGGGCTGACAAGAAGGCGACCGAGCTGGTCGCTGGTCCGCACAAGGTTTCCATTCCACCTGGCTGGCGCGATCTGTCAGAGCTGAAGAACGCGGATGCGCCCAAGCTAGAGCCGGGCTCGACGGGCATGACGCCTGAAAAGCTCTCCGAAGGTGGCATGCAAACGAACATCGTCCTTACCTGGACGCAGCTGCCGCCAGGAACGCTTCCGTCGTGCGACGAGCTATCGCAGGCTCTCGCCAAACAGTACAACGCGACGATCAGCAACCTCGAGAAGCTCACGGTCGAAACTGATCAAGCTTGCGGTTGGCGGGCAACAAACAATGACGCCACCATCACGCTGCTTGTTCGATTCCAAGGTGACCACGAGCTTGTCGCGCAATGGACGCGCATGAAGACCCTTGGCAACGAGAAGGCGAGCTCGGACACCAAGGTCTGGGCACAGACTCGCAGCGCTTTGCATTTCCCCATCGAGGCGGCGTCGACCCCTTGACAGCGATACCTCGCAGCTCTATGCCTAGGACTGTGAGGCAACGCGACAAAGACGACGCTTCGCGCATCAGCAAGGACCTCGTCGCCGCCTCGGCGACACCGCTCCTGCTCGCGATCCTGAGCAAGGGTCCGAGCTACGGCTACGCGATCCTCCAAGAAGTGCGCGAGCTGTCGGGCGGCAAGCTCGAATGGTCGGAGGGCATGCTCTATCCCGTCCTCCACCGTCTCGAGGAACACGGGTTCATCGAGTCGTATGAGGAGCTCGGCGACACCGGCCGCAAGCGACGCTACTACCGCCTGCGCCCCGAGGGGCGGCAGGCCCTCAAGGCCGAACGCCGCCAGTGGGAAGTCGTGCATAACGCGCTGCTCAAGGCATGGAGGACCGCATGACCCGCGACGTCGAATGGCAAAGAATCGAGGACGCGATCGCCGAGTACCGCGCCGAGCTACTCGCGCGGGCGGAGCTCGCAGCAAGCGACCTCGACGAGCTCGAAGATCACATGCGAGCCGTGATCGACGAGGTGCTCGCGAGCGGCGCGGCGATCGGCGACGCCATCGGCGAGGCGCGGTGTCGGCTCGGCGATCCCGCAAGCGTGGCACGCGAACACGCGCGCGTACGGTCTCCGTTCGGCGCGACGATTCACGCATGCGCGCGTGGAGCGCAGCCGCAATCGCTTGCGCGATCATGGTGAGCTCGATCGCGTTTTATCACGGGGCGTGGACGCCTCTGCAAATCCTGTCCCTCGCAATTCATGGCGCGTTGATTCTCGCGCTCGTCATGCGGCGATCTTTCGCGCGCGCGTTGGTGCTCGGCAGTGCCGCGTTTGTTGTGGTGCACGCGCACTCGGCGGCTCGCGCCTACTCGATCATCGGTGAGTGTTGAAGAGTCCTTCGACCCAGTCGGCCGGTGCGTTCGGTCGCGTCTCCGCCGTTGCACTTGTTCGGCTGGGACGTCGATCCGGGTCGAGCAGGTGGAGCGTGTGATTGGATCGACTCGTTCGTCACGCGTTCGGTTCTGCAACAGTCACTTGTCTGGTGTTCGATGATCAAGCGGCTCAAGCCGCCGAGTCGATCGCGGCTTTTGCATGCGGTGTTCCAGCCTCTTGGCCAGCGATTCGGCGCAGAGTGCGCATCGGCTGCGTTGCCTGTGCGAAGGTCTGCAGCGCGTGCCGACGGCGTAAGCGGCTGCGTACCCGTTCATGACGACGTAGCCGCTCGGTATGGATGCCATGCCGGCGCACGTGCAGTGCGATGTCGTCGAGCAACTCGCGAATCTCCCCGTGCTCTCGGCGCAGCTCCGCGATGAGCTGAGAGCTCGATCGCTCATAGAGCGCGGTCGACCGCATTCCGGCGGGCGGCGAACAAATGAAGATCTTCGCCAAGCGCCGCACCGAACAAAGCCTCGCATGCATCTTCGAGCTCGCGATGGCGAATCGTCGTGAAGGCGTCAGCGAGCGATTGCACGAGATGCACGGGCTGCGTGAACGACACGGCCCGACAATTGCTGCGAAAGAAGGCGACAGGAGGTGTCTCATGATTCGTGTAGCAATTGCCGAAGAGGATCGCATTCCGCGGTGGGCACTCGGGCAAGCGCTCGCCAGGACCGGCGACATCGACATTGTTGCCGAGGCGGGCAGCGTGAACGACGCGGTGGCGATGGTGCGCGATGTCGAACCCGATGTCCTCGTGCTCGACACCACGATGCCGGATCACTCGGGGTTCGATGTCCTCAATCAGATTCGCGATCTCGACAAAGGCCCGCTGGTTGTCGTGCTCGCGCCGCTCGATGATCCTAGCTATGCGGCGCGGACGATCGCAGCCGGTGCACATGCATACGTCAGCAAGTCCGAAGCACCAGAACGCCTGGTTTCGGCGATTCATGCCGTGGTTGGCGGCGAGCGCTTCGTACCCCGCACCGTCCAGGAGATCTTGGCCAGTGGTGGCAAAGCGCCCGCAAGCGCCCTCACTCGACGCGAGTTCCAAGTCATGGAGTTGCTTGCCCGCGGCATGACGAACCGTGAAATCGCGGAGCAGCTGCAAATCGGCGTCAAGACCGTCGACACGCATCGCGGCCATCTGCTCAAGAAGCTCGCGCTGCGCAACAACTCAGAGCTGACGCGCTTCGCAGTCAAACACGGTTACATCACCGCGTAATCAACGCAGTACCTGCATCACAGCAACATCGCGCGGCACGTCTTGCGCGCAAAACTTATGACTTGCTGCCGTTCGTGCCCTTCCCCGCCTCCGACACGCCTTGCTGGTGCGCGTATGCGGCGAGCGCGGCATAGCTCGTCGTGTTCATCGAGTCTGCCATCGTGCTCGGCACGATCATCAGCGTGCCGCGCTCCTTCATGCCCTCATAGAGCAGGTTCAGCGAGCGCAGCTGAAGCGCGACCGGATCCTCGCGATACACACTCGCGGCATCGGAGAACTTCTGCGCGATCTCGACTTCCGCATCGCCGAGGATCACGCGAGCCTGCTTCTCGCGCTCGGCTTGGGCGCGGCGTGACATCGCATCTTCGAGCCCCTGCGGAATCACGACGTCGCGGATCTCGACGGACTTCACTGTGATGCCCCAGTTGCGCGCGCGCTCGTCGATCAAGCGCTGCATGTCAGCGTCGAGCACGTCGCGGCCAGCGAGCATGTCGGCGAGATCGGTCTTGCCGATGATCTCGCGTAGCGCGGTCTGCGCGGCCCATGCGACGGCTTCTTCGTAATCTTCGAGGCCGAGTGCGGCACGCTCGGCGTCTTCGACCTGCCAGAACAGCACGGCGTCGACGTTCACCGGCACGGTGTCGCGCGTCAGCGTGCGTTCGGCGGCAAACCCCGTCGTGCGGACGCGGGTGTCGATCCAAACGACGATGTCATCGAGCAATGGCACGATCCAGAACAATCCGGGGCCACGCAGACCGACGAACTTGCCGAGCCGAAGCACGACCGCGCGCTCCCACTGCGAGGCGATGCGCGGTGACAGTGCGAGGTAGCAGCCGAGTGCGAGCCCGCCGCCGGTGACAACGACAAGCAATTCGCGCGCGAGACCCATCGCGAGTGCCGCCGCGGCGACGGTGCCGCTGACGAAGCCGAGCACGACCAGCGAGATCACGCTGAACCCATGCTTGTGGAGGAGAGGACGAGGAGCATCGTGTGATTCGTCGGTCATGGCTGACTCCCAGAGGTTGGGCGGTTGGTACGTTCGGTGGCGCGAATCGCCGTTGCGAGTGCAACGGCCGGTGGTGCTGCACGCGTGCGCGCGCGGTCGACGATGCGAGCTTTTGCCCGTGGAGGGCGGCGCCCCGGCAGCAGCTCGTAGATCACTGCCGTCGAGAACAGCATCATCACGCCGGCTGCGAAAATCAGGGGCGCGTACGGCAGGCGTGGATCGAGGTCGCCGCCGCTCCACAGCCGAAACGAATCGGTGAGCCCGACGACAACGAGCACGAGCGCGATTGTCGCCCACGCGATCGAAGCGAGCTTGCGCGCCCGATCACGCGGCAGCGTTGAGTCGCGCGTGAGCTCGGGTTCGTGGCCATGGGTGAGCGGAAAGATCCGCGCGAAAACCAGGATGATCAGCAGTACGAGGCTCGCCGCGCCGGCCATGATCGACCACTCGATCCACGACGGCGTGTATGTGCCCTCCTCGAGCGCGAGGTACGAGCCCTGCGTCTGCGATGGCACGACGATCAGCAGGCGCTTGACGACCGCGCCCACGTTGACGAGTGCGGCCGCAATCGCGATGCCGCGCACCGACGGGCGCCCCCGCACGTACTGGGTGAACGGGATCGCGAAGCCGAGGAACATCGTGCCGACGTAGACCCAGAACGACGTCGAGTAGCCGCCGGTCACGATCGAGTGCGCGACATGGCGATCCATCGTTGGGCCGGCGTACGTGGCGGTCAGCTCCTCGACGACGGTGAAATAGAGGTAGACGAGCGCGAGCACCCACAAAAAGCCGCCGAGCCAATGGATCGCGGTGTCGGGTATCTGCGCCCGCAATCGCAGCATGCGGCGCAAGATCACGGTCGCGAGGATCAGCATGCCGGTGCCCGATGCACCGGCGAGCACGAGGAAGCCAGGCGCTTGCAGCGCGCTGTACCATCCGGGGCGCCCGACTTGGATGCCGAAGATGAGACCGAGCGTCGAGTGCGCGCACACGAGCAGCGGCAGGATCGTGATCGCGAGCCAGAACGTTGTGCGGCCGTGACGCGCGTGCTCGTCGGCGGTAAATCGATAGCCGCTCGCCCAGCCGCGATAGAACCAGCGCAACCAGCGCGGACCGATCCGCGCCATCGTCGCGGCATCGCGCCGGCCCGTCAGGAAGAACGCGACGAGACTCGAGAACAGATAGCCAGCGACTACGAGCGTGAACGTGCCGAAGAATGGCGACGATGGTCGCGCGAGCGCGGGCAGCTCGAGTAAGCCGTGCCCGGGCCGGCCGAGGTCGGCGACGACGACGCACGCGCCGGCGAGCAGCGCCGAGATCGTGAGGAGCTCCGCGAGGCGCGTCACCGGCTCGAGCACCTGCAGCTTGAATAGCCGCGCGATACTCGCGACCGTAATGCCGGCGAAGCTGACGCCGACGAAGTAGACGTCCATCGCGATGTAGAGGCCCCATGCCGCACCGCCGCGGCCGGGGTTGCGCAGATTCGTGACGATGTAGCCCTCGCGGAATTGCACCGAGTACGCGTAGATCGCGAGCCCGATCAGCCCGAGCGCGAGCGCGATGAGCGCGTACCAACCGGCGGTCCCAGCGGGCAACACGCGGCGCGGGTGGCGGCGAGCGAGGGCGAAGATCCGTCCGGCCATGACCTACCCCCGATCCTTCTTGAGGTAATAGACGCTCGGCTCGGTGCCGAGGTGCTCGAGCAACCGGAACGCGCGCGGGCTGCCGGAGAGCTTCGCCACGCGGCTGTCTGGATCGTCGAGATCGCCGAACGTGATCGCGTTCGCTGGACAGGCTTGGGCGCACGCCGGCAAGCGCTGACACTCGGCGTCGGTGGGCTCGCGGCCCGCGAGCGCGGCTTCCTCTTGTAGCTTGCGCACGCGGTGATGGCAGAACGTGCATTTCTCGACGACGCCGCGCGGACGCGTTGCGACATCGGGGTTGAGCATCTGTAGCTCGAGCGGCGTCCACGCGGGCTCGGTCCAGTTGAACGAGCGCCGCGAGTATGGGCACGCGACCATACAGTAGCGACAGCCGATGCATCGATCCCACACCTGCATCGTGAAGCCATCTGGATCTTTGTACGTCGCACCGACCGGACACACCTTCACGCACGGAGGATCGGCGCAGTGCATACACGGAAGCGGCAGCAGCGACGGCAGCGCATCGGCGCGCTCGGGCTCTTGCCACAGCATGCTCATCCATTCCGGACGCGCACCGTCGAACGTGGGGTCGGGACCGTACGTCGGAATATTGTTCTCCTGGCGGCATGCGACGCCGCACGCGTTGCAGCCCGAACAACGATCGAGATCGATCACCATGCCCCAGTGACGTCGTCGACGCGCACGCGGGGCTGCGCTCGCGAGCTGCGGGATCGCCACGGCCGCGGACAGTGTCGCTGCGTTGCGTAGAAAGTCGCGCCGGGCCGGCGACGGCTCGGGAGCGAGGAGCTGCGTGAACCACCGGCGCAGGCTCATGTCACCGCCTCCACTCTGACGCGCGTCGTGCAGGTCAGCGCGGCACCCGTATCGGCGCCCGGCTCGCGCGCGAGCAGCGTCATGACGTTGACGCCGAACCCACGCGCCCACCGCCCGAACGCGTGATGGCCACCGCCGGTCGGGATCGCGATGCAGCCGCGCGCGATCCGCGGATCGAGGTGAACCGCGAGCTCGATCGCGCCGTGCGGGCTGACGACGCGAATGCGCGTACCGGTGTGGACACCCGCGGGCGCATCGAGCGGTGACAGCGAGGCCGCGAACGTCCACGAGCCGAGACCGGGACGCGGCTGCAGGGTACGCAGCCACGGTTGATTCGCACCGCCACCGGAAGCGTGACCGAGCGGGTGATATGCGACGAGCGCGAGCGGATACTGCGCCGGGTCGCCGTCCCACACCGGCTCCTTCCACGCGCTGGGCAGCTTGATCGTGACGTGTGCAGGCAGCGCATCGTCGCGCTCGGCCCAGAAGCCGTGATGATAGAAGCGTTCGAGAAACTGCTTCGCGGTTGGCTCGACGATCGTGCCGCGTGCGGCGGCGTGCAGGCCTAGCCAGCGCTCCTCGAACGCATCGCGCGAGGTTCGCCACGGAAACGCGCGAGCGAATGGCTCGCCGAGCCGATGCGCGAGCTCGATGACGACGTCGGCGGTGGAGCGCGTGTCGTGCACCCGCGTAACGACGGGCTGCCGCACACCCGCGACAGCGCGCGGCGATGCGAGCAGCGGCGTCGCATCCTCGAAGTTCTCGAGGAACGTGTGATCGGGGAGCACGAGGTCGGCGACATCGGCGACGGTCTCGTCGAGAAACGGCGAGAAACTGACGACGAGCGGAATCGCCGCGAGCGCATCACGCCAGCGCTCGGGTTGCGCGCGCGCATATACCGGGTTTGCATGATAGAGCAGCGCGACGTCCGGCGGCGTCGCACGGATCGCATCGGGCAACGTATCGAGCACCGACGTCGCACCGACAAACGGCGCGCGGCCGGCGCCATCGAGCCGCGGCGTCTGCAGCGCGCGTTCGGCGATCGCATCGAGCTCGGCCTCGGGCCACGCAAATGTCGGTGCGCGTGGCGGGACGCGTAGGCCGCCGTTCGGATTCTCGATCGAGCCAAGCAACGCCGACAGCGCGATCGCGACACGCGCGGTCGCGAGCCCGTTCGTGTACGCGAGGCTGCGTTCGTCGACGACGACCAGCACCGGGCGCCGCTGCCAGAGCTCGTGTGCGAGCTCGTCGACTGCGCCGGCTTCGCAGCCGGTGATTGCGGCGACGCGCGCAGGCGAGTAATCGGCGATCAGCGCCTTCAGCTCGGCAAAGCCTTCGGCGCGAGCGACCTCTTCGGCGTACTTGTTGTCGCGCACGAGCACGTGAGCGAGGCCCAGCGCGAGCGCGCCCGCGGTGCCGGGCTGCACGCGCAGCCAACGATCTGCGTTGTACGCTGCGAGATCGAACGTCGGGCCGGCATGGATCAGTCGTGCACCGCGCGCGCGATCGCGCCGCATCGCCGCGGCGATTCGTGCGAAGTAGATCGACCGACACGCGTCCTCGAACAACCCCGCCTCGAGCGACAGGATCGCGCCGGCGCCATCCCACGTGTATGCCGGGACATCCCGAACCCCGAGCGATAGCTCCATCGCGCGCGCGAGCGTCGCCGTGTGTGCGGGCGTGCCGTCGACGAAGTTCGGCGAACCGAACACGCGGCACAGCCGCGCGAGCAGCTCGAGGGTAAAGCCGCGGTCGCGGCCCGACATCACGAGGAGCTGCTCGGGTGCGCGTTTGCGAACGTCGGCGAGAGCGCGCACCAGCATGTCGATCGCATCGCGCCACGCGATCGGGACGAGCCGGCCGCCGACTCGCTGCAGCGGCTGCGTGATACGATCCGGATCGTAAAGCGTCTGGAGTCCGGACAGTCCGCGCACGCCGAGACCGCCGCGATTGAGCGGATTATCGAAGTTGCCCTAGATGCGGACGGCGCGGCCCTCGACGACGCGCACTCGAATGCCGCATGCCGCCGGGCACTGCGCGCACGACGACGCGATCCAGCGCTCTTCGTACGTCGCGAACGCCTCGGCGCCGGGCACGTATGGTTTGATCTGCGAACGCGATGTCGGGTCGAGCTCGGGTGGCGTCCATGCGCGCCGGCAACCGGGCAGCATCGCGGCGCCGAGTGCTGCGAGCATCGTGCGTCTGGTCGTGCGATCTGGTTGGTTGGTTGCCATGCGTCCTCTTAGCGGTGACACGTGCCGCACGTCGTCGGTGCGCCCCATTGGCGGTGACAGGAAATACACTCGCTCATGCGAGTGAGGCGTTCGATCGGGTGAGTCGGCGGTGCGCGCCAGCTCGTGACGTCGCCGTGGCACTCGGCACACGCGAGCTTCGCAATGCCGACGTGCGCGCGATGCGGCGCGTACACGTGGCCGGGGTTGCGCGTAACCTGCGTCCAACGAAACTCTTTCACAGCGGCGAGCTCGCGCACGCGTGCTTCACGCGGGTTCGGCGCGTCGCGATCGCCGAGCTGCGGTTTGACGTGACAGCGCAAGCACTCGCGCAGTGCCGGCAGTCCCGCGTGTTCGGCGCGCTCGGCGCCGGCATGACAGTCCGTGCATGCGAGGTTCTTGCCGTCGATGTCGAGCGCGAGATGAAGCGCGTGATTGAACGCGATCGGATCCTCGGGCGTATGCGACGCGCTGCTGCACGATGTAAGGAGGACGGCGAGCACGAACGCGCGTGTCACTTGCCACCTCCGAACGTGTGGCAGGTCTGGCAGAGCATCGCGTCAGGCTCGTGCGTGCGGCGATCGGTATGGCAGCGCAGGCACTTTTCGCGATCGCGGATCTGCGGCGAGTGCGCGCTGTGGCAGTCGGTGCAGCTCGCGTGCTGCTGGACGAGGTGCATGCCGGCCAGACGCGTGTGGCACTGGGTGCAAGCCGGCACCGACGCTGGACCGTTCGGTCCATGCGGGCGGTGACAGCTCTGGCAACCACCGGCGACCTTCACGTGCGGCGTGCGCGTGCGATCGACGTGACAGCTCTCGCAGTGTGATGCCTCCGGACGCAACGTGCCCGAGTGCACGTCGTGACAGCGTTTGCAGTCGGCGTGTCCCGCCGGCGCCGATGCCGCCTCGCGGGCATGGCACGTAGCGCATGCCGGGCGCGACGCAGACGCTTGATGGGGCGCCGACGCATGGCACTTCATGCATTGCGCGTGGCCATCCGACGTCGCGATCGCCGGCGCGCCGACGACCGGCTGCGCGTGGCAGCTGAGGCAAAACGCCGGCTGTGCAGACGGAACGAAGCCGTGCCGAGGATGGCAACCGCGACAATCGGCACGGCCGTGCTCGCGTGGCTTGTCGTTGTGGCAGTTGCCGCAGTTCGCGACGACTCGCGTCGCGCCGAGGTCGGTATGCGGTGGATGACAGCTCACGCATGCGCGTCCCTGTGAATGCGTGCTCGCGGCGACGTCGCGATGACAACTCGCGCAACGCTGCGCCGCCGGCGTGTTCGGCGTGTGCGGATCGTGGCAGCTCGTGCAGTCGCGATGCGCGGCGACCTTCGCCGAAGCGAGCACATGCTTGCCTGCATGACAGGTGGTGCAGCGCTCGCTAGTCGGTCGCGTGCGCGCGTCGTGCGGGTTGTGGCAACCGACGCAGGCGGTATGCGCCGCCGCGACCGGGCGATCCTTGTGACAGTCGCGGCACGCGCGCACGGCGGTCTTCGCGAACGCGTGATCGTCGTGGCACTGAACGCAACGATCGTGGCCGGCGAACAGCGCACCGTCGGGAATCTTCGCCGATGCCGGCAGTTCGAACGTCGATTCGACATGACAGGTCACACAGCGTTCGCGCGCCGCGCGTGCCGGCGTGTGCGGCGGATGACATGACAGGCACGCGGTCGCATCGTGACCGCCCGCATGACGTGTCTCCTGCAGCTCGTGACACGAGCCGCATGCAGGACGCGGCTTACCGCCGTGTACAGCATGACAGTCGACGCAGCGCTCGGTGTGAGCCGTGATCGCGGGCCGCGTGCCTTGCGGCTGTGCGTGACACGACTCGCACGAGCTCGCCCAGCTCGCCGCACCGCGCGTGATCAGGAAGTCATGACACGACAGACACGCCGCCGCATCGGGCGAGGCCGCGTGCACGGCGGGCGTGCGCTCGGAGTGACACGCGAGGCACCGATCCACGCTCGGTCGCAAGAATTCGTTCGCGCGTAGCTCGTGGCAGTCCGTGCAGTCGATGCGCCGTGCTGCACCAAGATGCGCAGCATGCAGCTCGGTCGTGCGAACGTCGCCGCGATGCGCGAGCCGCGGTTGCGCCGGCACGCGCTGCGTGACGCGTGGCGTTGGATCCGATGGCACCTCTCGCTTGGTAACGAGCACACCGACAGCGCTCGTGACGCCGGAAATGGCGACGACAGCGAGCGCGCCGATGGTCTTGCCTGCGAGCAGAGGAGCCTCCTGAGGATCTGTCGGACGTGTTGTGCATCGACCAGACCACTACCGTGGCTGTGGTCGCGTGCAGGAACGTGCAATTCCCGCGATCGGAGCCGGCGAGCTCGCAATTGGTGCGCGAGCTCGAGGCGCCGACGATTTTGCGCAGCTGGTGCGTCGCGCGATGACTTTGCGTCGACGAGAAAGTTCGTGCGTGTCGATCATCGTGAGGCGTAGGCTGCGTGTATGGGACGCGTCGTGTCAGCCGCTCGTTGGCTCGCGACCATCGCGCGCGGCGCTGTGATCTGTGCCGTCGCTCTGCTCTGCGTGATGATCTACACCGCGGGCTCGCTACGCCGGCTCACGATCCGCGATCGCGAAGCACGCGCGCTTCATCGAGCGCGCCAGCGCGGACGTCTGCTGCGCTTCTCGTTCGAGGCACTCGGCGGCACGTTCGTCAAGATCGGTCAGGTCATGAGCGCACGTGCCGATGTGCTCGCGCCCGCGATCATCGTCGAGCTGCGCGAGCTTCAGGATCGTGTACGGCCGTTCGCGTTCTCTCGCGTACGCGCGACCGTCGAGCACGAGCTCGCACGACCGCTCGCGAGCATATTCAGCGAGCTCGACCCGACGCCGCTCGCGGCGGGCAGCATCGCGCAGGTCCATCGCGGCCGCCTTCGCACCGGGCAAGAGGTGGCGATCAAGGTACTCAGGCCTCGCATCACCCAGCGCGTTCACCGCGACGCGCGCCTGCTATTGTGGCTCGCGCACGTCACTCACGTTCTGCTGGCACGCGCGCGAGCCGCCGACGTGATCGCGCATACCCGCAGCTTGATCGCGGGCATCATCGCGCAGACCGATCTGTGCCGCGAAGCCGACCACTACGAGCTGTTCCGGACCAACTTCGATAGCGTGACCGACATCGCGTTCCCGCGTGTGTACCGCGCGTTCTCGACGCGCGCCGTGTTGACGATGGAGATGATCCACGGCGTGCGCCTCGAGCACGTACCTCCCAAGCACGTCGCTCAGGTAACGCGGACGCTGCGCGAGTCGTTCTTCGCAATGTGCTTCGAGCACGGACTCATTCACGCCGATCTACACCCCGGCAATGTGCTCGTGCGCGACGACGGCACCGTAGTGCTCGTCGACGTCGGCCTCGTCAAGCACCTCGACGCCGAGATGATCGCGAAGTTGGTCGAGCTATCGCGCTGCCTCGCGGTCGGCACGGCACACGATCTGGTCGTTCATCTCCGTACCCAACATCGTCACGAGCCGTCGACGGACTGGGACGCGGTGGCTGTCGACTCGGCCGCGTTCATCCGTGACCTGCGTGCCAAGAAGATCGCCGACCTTGAAGTGAGCACCGTGGTCACAAAACTGTTCGCGATCGCGCGAAAGCATCACATTCGCCCGCTGCCCGAGCTGTCCCTCGTGCTCCTGGGCATGGTCACCATCGAGGGGATCGCGAAGCGTCTCGATCCCGACGCGAACACACTCGCCGAGGTCGCGCGCTACCTCGGGCCATTGCTAGAGCGCAGACGCTTTGCGCGCGGCAGCGGCCAGCACGCGCAGTACTCAGATGAGGTCGATCAACAACGCCGTAGTTCGCCAGCGAACTTCGTTCCGTTTAGAACCGGAAAACTCCGATCGACCACGCCGTGATCACGTGCGCCGGCATCGCTGGCACTACGCTGATGGTGACCACGAGCTCTTCGCAGCGCAAAGCTGGTCCGCGATCATTGCGAGATCCGAGAGCGTGTGAACGTCGTGGTCGGCCTCCGCAATCCGCGTGAGTCGCACACCGGCTGGAAGCGTTGCCGCGAAGCGGTCGATCTGGGTTTGTTCGTCACGCGCTTCGGCGAGCGCATCGCTCCATGCCTGCCGCAGCCAGGTCGCGGGCGGGTTGTCACCGAGCGCCGCGAGCGAGGCTTCGGCCTCGCGGGTCGCGACCGGAACGGGATGCACGCGATTTACGATCGCCGCTGCGAGGTGCATCTGGCGCAGTTTTGCGGCGAGGACTTCAGTCTCCGCGACGACCAGCTGGCGCGGCAACGCGACAAGCACGAAGCCGGCATCACCCGCGAGCAGAGCGCGTACGCGTCGAGCTCGCGCGAGCATGCCCGCGATGAGCGCGTCGAGCGAAACGAAGAACGACGAGATATCGCGCAGCGTGCTACGGCCCGTCGCGCGCTCGAGGCGGCGCAGCAGAAATCGCGCGCCGGCGCCGGCGGAGCGCCACACGCCGTAGGGCCGCGCAAACCACGCGGCGACATCCGGCGCGAGCAACCGATCGAGCCGCTCGGGCGCGCGCACGAAGTCGAGCGCGTGCGCAGCGGGCGGCGTGTCGAGGACGATCACGTCGTGCTCGCCCGACTCGGCGAGCCGGCATAGCTCCTCGATCGCCATGTACTCCGTCGAGCCGGCGAACGATGTCGACAGCCGTTGGTAGAATGGATTCGCGAGCAGGGCGCGCGCGACGGATGCGTTCGGTGCATGCCGCTTTACGAACGCATCCCACGATTGCTTCTGATCGAGCATTGCGGCGGAGAGCACACCCGGTAGCTCGAGCGACACGCGTTGCCCGGTCGCCGACAACGTTGCGAGCCCCATCGCCCGTGCCAGCGCGCGCGCCGGATCGATCGTCAGCACCATCGCGCGTTTGCCCTCGCGTGCGGCGACGAGCGCGAGCGCGGCGGCGATCGTGGTCTTGCCGACCCCGCCGGTGCCGACGACAACGAGCAGCTTCGTCATGCGACCTCCGCGACGAAGCGCGCGAGCTCGCGGGCACGCGCGAGCTCGCTCGCGGCGCAAAGGCGCGGGACGCGAAGCGCGCGAACGAACAACTCGGCTTCGAGCTCGGCGATGCCGCGCTCCTGGATTTGCTCCCACGCGTGTGCACGCCGCAGCACCGCTGCGAGTGCGGGCTCGCTGATCGTCGCGAGCGCTTCGGCTGTTCCCGGCGGCGCAGTCGGCGCGCAGCGGTTGACGAACACCGCGCCGGTCGCGAGATCGAGCGTGCGCAACGCGCCGACCGTCTGCGCCGCCTCGCGCAGCGGCATCTGCTCCGGCAACGCGACGACGTGGATCGAGCATGCGGCGCGATCGCGCAGTAGTGCCGCGTTTGCCTCGGCTTCGCGATGGATTCGGCCGGCGCTGAATGTCGCGGCGGTGACCGCCGGCATGCGCAGGTGCTCGAG